>ERZ773252.1034-NODE-1034-length-29440-cov-5.714106_pt1 | contig 29440 bp, 30 predicted proteins | sample MGYA00580517_ERZ773252 | MGnify/ENA primary metagenome ERZ773252 (study PRJEB29015, sample SAMEA2737766) | human gut metagenome | biome: human gut; feature: human-associated habitat; material: faeces | place: China | collected 2012 ...
TCCAAAGTTGTCCGAAAGTTCCCGTACGGAAACTTTCTCCCTCCAGGAGTATCCAAACTGAGGTACACGCCCCCAGTTTGGATGAAATCGCTTCGCGATTTCTATTGGATGCGCGCTGTCGCGCGACTAAAACTCTCTGGAGAGCAGCTTTATCGACTGTCTTTGAGCAGCGGCTTTGCCGCTGCTTTTTTTATTTTGGCAGGATAGCGCTTGCAGAAATGTATTTTCTACCGCTTACAGTTCCCGGCGGCCCTCGAGGGCGCGGGTGAGCGTGACCTCATCGACGAACTCGAGATGTCCGCCGACCGGAATGCCGTAGGCAAGGCGCGTGATTTTAATGTCGAACGGCTGGAGCAGGCGCGAGATATACATCGCGGTCGCTTCGCCCTCGGTATCCGGATTGGTCGCAAGGATGACCTCCCGGGTGTCCTCGTCGGCGATGCGCTGCACCAGCTCGCGAATGCGGATATCGTCCGGGCCGACATGACCCATCGGCGAGAGCGTGCCGTGCAGCACATGGTACAGTCCGCGGTACTCCTTCGTGCGCTCGAAGGCGATCACGTCGCGCGGGTCTGCCACGACGCAGATGGTCTTCTGGTCGCGCGACTTGTCCGCGCAGATCGGGCACTCCTCGCTGTCCGTGAGGTTCTGACAGCGTTTGCAGGTGAAGGTCTTTTCCTTCGCCTCGCGGATGGCGCTCGCGAAGCGCTCCGCGTCCTCCTTTGGCATATCGAGCACATGGAACGCCAGACGCTGTGCGCTCTTCTGGCCGATGCCGGGCAGCCTGGCGAACTCCTCGATCAGCCGCTCGACCGGTGGTGCGAAGTAATCCATTACAGCAGGCCGCCCAGGCCGCCGCCGAGGCCGCCCGTCAGTGCGGACATCTGGCTCTGCGACTTCTCGGTCGCCGCCTTGAGCGCCTCGTTGACCGCCGCGACAACGAGATCCTGAAGCATATCGATGTCGTCCGGATCGACAACATCCGGCTTGATCTCGATGCTCTTGAGCGTGGAGGTGCCGGTAACGACTGCGGTCACCATGCCGCCGCCCGCCGTGCCGGTGGTCTCCATGACGGCGATCTCCTCCTGTGCCTTGAGCATGTTCTCCTGCATCTTCTGCGCCTGCTTCATCATTGCCTGCATGTTCATGCCGCCGCCGAAGCCGCCGAAATTCTTACCCTTTGCCATTTTAAGTGTCCTCCTTAAAGTGTCTTGATTTCTATGTCGAGTTCCTGCGCGTGGCCGATCAGCTCATCGACCTTCGCGTTACTTTCCTGTATGATCTCGTCTCCCGCCTCACGCACGCGGACCTTGATGGGGCCGCCGTTCAGCTTCGCCGCCTGTTCCCGAATGACCGCGAGCGTCTCATCCTTTTGCGCGAGGATATAAGTCATTCTGTCCTCGCAGAGGATGACGAGCGCGCCGTCCTCGAGCGCGCCCTTCGCACCGAGCTTGATGTTCGTCAGTGCGCCGACGTTGATCTTGCCCATCAGGGCGTCCAGCAGCCGCGCCCACTGCGGCCAGAGCGTCAGCGTCGGGCCGGCCGGTTTGCCCGGCTTCGCCTGCGGTGCCGGCTCCCCGTCGATCAGCGGCGGCGCGTCCTCGTCGCCCGGCGGTGGGGGTGCTTCCTCATCTCCCGGCGGAGGGGGCGCTATGCCGCCGCTCTGCGGCGTCTGCACGACCTGCACCGGCACGCCGTTTTTGAGCTTTTCCTCGAGCGCCTCGACGCGGCCGCCGAGCGTATCATAATTCTCCGCGCCCAGACTGCACAGCCGCACGGCGCACAGCTCGGCCTCTACGCGGCGGTTCGCCGCCGAGCGCATCCGGTCGAGCGAGTCGCCGATGATGCGGCTCCACGCGATGAGCGTCGAGGCCGCGAGGCCGTCGCACAGTCCCTGAAGCGTTTTCACCGTATACGCCGGTGAAATGAGCGCGGAAACATCGGTTCTGCTTGTCTTGACGAGCAGCGCGTCGCGTATCAGGCCGAGCATCTGGTCAAATACCGCCGCAAGGTCGCGGCCTGCGCTGTAGTATTCCTCCAGCAGCGTCACCGCCGCTGCGAGATCGCCTGTCTTGAAGTGCTCCGCAAGATGAACGCCGTCGTCCTGTCCCATCACGCCGAGCGCCGCCGTGACCGTCTCCTCGTCGACGGCGCCGGCCGCCGCTGCGCGGTCGAGCATGGACAGCGCGTCGCGCATCGCGCCGTCTGCGAGGCGGGCGATCAGCCGCGCCGCCCCCTCGGTCAGCTCGATGCCTTCGCCGGCCGCGACGTCGAGCAGTCGACGCGCGATGTCCTCCGCGCCGATGCGGCGGAAGTCAAAGCGCTGACAACGCGAAAGAATGGTCGCCGGGACCTTGTGCAGCTCGGTCGTGGCGAGGATGAACAGCACGTGCTCGGGTGGCTCCTCGAGCGTTTTCAGCAGCGCGTTGAACGCGCCGATCGAGAGCATATGCACCTCGTCGATGATGAACACGCGCTTTTTGACCTGCGCGGGCGTATAGCGCGTCTCGTCGCGCAGGTCGCGGATATTGTCGACGCCGTTGTTGGACGCCGCGTCGATCTCGGTCACGTCGAGCACCGAGCCGTCCAGAATGCCGCGGCACGCGGCGCATTCGTTGCACGGGTCGCCGTTCACCGGATGCTCGCAGTTGACCGCCCGGGCGAGAATTTTCGCGCAGGTCGTCTTGCCCGTGCCGCGCGTACCGGTGAACAGATACGCATGGCTGAGTCTGCCGCTCTGAAGCTGAGCGCGCAGCGTATCGGTAATATGCTGCTGTCCGATCACGTCCGCAAAGGTCTGCGGCCGCCATTTGCGGTATAAAGCCTGATACATGACGCAAACTCCTCCTCTCGCGCCTGTCGCTGTCCTGTAAACCATCAATCAGGGGGCATTTCAATCCACGCCCCCGCGTAAAAAAAGAGGCGGGCGCAAGCCCGCCTCAAAGCGTTCTCCCGCGAACCTCGTTCGCGAATAAAATCGAACCATCGGCGCAGCCGAAGGTTCATAAAAACCCGCGACATGTGCGTGGGTTTTTATACAAGTCGGAGCAAAAGTTTCGACCGAAGAGAGGAACTTTTGTCCCGCCGGGATATATCCGAGCCGTCAGGATCGGTATATCCCTTTTCGATTGAAAGCGTGGTTTCAATCGAAAATTTTTCAGTGCTCCACAAGACCGCACGCAGGCAATTCGAAAACACACACCCGGCTGCCTTTCCGCATTTCGGACTCAAGATCGGCAGCTCTGCGGCACACGATGGTTTCTGCTTAATGCTGCTCGGTTCCCCGCCTGACATGGTTCACAGTCCTCCGTTGCGCAGTACCGGTCTCTCATCGTCCTGTGAGTGGCTGCCTCGCCGCATATGCGACCCTCTTTGTCTGCACGACCCCTGCTGAAGCGGATTGCAGGTTCAAGGCACCGCTAACGCCCCGGTCTGTGCGGCCTTGTGCAGCACTGAACGTTTTTCGGGAGGAGAGCTGCATTCGCGGCCCTCCGCCCGTCTGTATTTACTTTTCTGTGCCGGTCTGTCCGGCATACCGAAGATCAGCTCTCCGGGTCTCCCTCTGACGGATCGGGCGCCGGTTCGGGATCGGGCGTCGGTGCAATGTTGCCGCCGTCGTCATCACCGCCGCTGCTGCTGCCGTCATCACCGCCGCTGCTGTCGCCGCCGTCACCGCTGTCGCCGTTTTCATAACTGCTGTCGCCGTTATCGGTCGAGTCGGTGCTGCTGTCGGTGTTCGAGCTGTCGTCGCTTTCCTCGTCGTCATACTCGTCGTAGTAGTCATCCATGCCGCTCGTCTCGAAGTCGTACTTCTCCTCGATGTTTTCATGGCTGCAGGTCTGCGTCGGAACCTTGTCCTTCCAGAAGCGGCCGGTCGCCGCACGTCCCGCCTCACGGCAGGCGCCGGATGCCAACAGGCCGGTATCCATGCAGTAGGTCTCCTCGACGAAATCCTGCGGATGCGAGTCAAAGACAAGACCGCTGTCGCCGGCATGAACCTTTTCCATGACCTTGAGCCAGATCTCCGCCGCGTTTCGGCCGTACAGGCCGTCCAGACGGTAGTTATGCTCGTAGCCTACCCATACCGCACCGGAATACTTCGGCGTGATGCCGCAGAACCAGATATCGGTATTGGAGGTGGTCGTACCGGTCTTGCCTCCGGTTTCTACACCGTCAAGCTGAATGCCGTAGGCGGTACCGTGTGCGGTAACGTTCTGCAGACAGTCGAGCATATCATATACGGTATGGACGTTGGTAAAGCCCTTGTCGGTATGAGGAGTGTTTTCAAGAACGGTGTTGCCCTCGTTGTCGAGCACCTTCGTATAGGTGCGCGTACCGCCGAACACGCCGTCGTTGATGAAGGTAGAGTAGCCGCCGGCCATTTCGCGGACCGTCACGCCGTCGGTCAGCGCGCCGAGCGCCAGAGGCGCCAGAGCGATATCCGACTGGACTGTGCCGTCCTCGTTGGTGCGGCTGCCGACCAGCTTGATGTCGAGCTGGTTGGTGAGGAAATCATAGGAAGCCTGCGGTGTCAGTGCGTTGAGCACCTGTACCGAGACGGTGTTGAGCGAGCGCGTAACGCCTTCCTTGATGGTCAGGGAGCGGCCGGTCGGGTACTTGCCGTCGTTCATCGGCCACGGCATACCGTCCTCGCCCTCGGAGAAGGCGCGGTCGTAGATCGTCGTGCTCGGAACGATGATGCCTGCATCCATCGCCGGGCCATAGCTTGCCAGCGGCTTGAACGAGGAACCCGGCTGGCGGCGTGCATCGGTCGCAAAGGAGAACGAACGGCTGAGCGTTTTCTGGCCGCGTCCGCCTGCGATCGCGACGATATCGCCCTGCTTGTCCGTGATAACCATGGCGCTTTCCGGCACTTCGCCATACTTTTCCGTGTTCGGGAACGCGGAATCATCGGTATATACGCTGTCCAGAGCATCCTGAACCTTGGTATCAATGGTCGCATAAATCTTGAGGCCGCCGGAATATACCATATTCTCTGCGACCAGCTCGGAATAACCCTTCTGCTCCTTCAGATCGCCTATGACGTCCTTGATGACCTCATCGGTGAAGTAGCTGTAGGTAGACTTGACGTCCTTCTGGTATTCCTCGTAGGGACGGTAGTTCAGCTGCTCGGAAACGGCTGCGTTATACTCGTCCTCGGTGATCATCTTCTGATCGAGCATCTGCGACAGAATGGTCTCCTGACGCGATTTTACCTTGTCGGGATGGTTGTATACGTCGTAGATGGACGGATTGTTGGTCAGTCCGGCCAGAACGGCGCATTCCGCCAGATCGAGCTGCGAAACATCCTTGCCGAAGTAACGGTCCGCCGCGGTCTGTACGCCATAGCTGTTGTAGCCGAGGTAGATGGTGTTGAGGTACATGACGAGGATGCGGTCCTTGTCGTCGATCTCCTTTTCGAGCGCAAAAGCACGAAAAATCTCGTTTACCTTGCGCTTGATAGAGTAATCCTTGTCCTCAGTGATGTTTTTGATGAGCTGCTGCGTGATCGTCGAGCCGCCGTACTGGTCGCCGCCGAGCACCCAGCCCTTGACCGCGCCGAGCGTGCGCCACCAGTCTACGCCGTGATGCTTGTAGAAGCGCTCGTCCTCGATGGCGACGACGGCGTTCTTGAGATTGTCCGGAATTTTGTCGCTGTCGACCCATTCGCGGTTCTCGCGGCCCTTAATGGTCTCATAAACGGCCTCCTCGCCTGTCTCCGCGTCCGTCGTATAGATGAACGAGTTGAGGTTCAGGCCGAGACCCTTGCTGATTTCGGAAGCAGTTTCCTTCGCGGACGGGTTGATGCTCGTATGAACATAGAACGCAAATGCAATGCCGCAGAAGCAGCCGCACAGCACGCCGACGAGCACTAACGTCAGCAGCAGGCGTCCGAAAAACCGTCCGATGACCGATCCATTTTTTCTTTTTGACAATTCGGTATCCTCCTTGCCCGGCAGCCGAAGGCCGCAGGGTATGCCCGGCAGAATGCGCACGGGCAGCTGTCATTTACCTGTACAGGTACGGACGTTTTCACCGCCCGTTTTGTTCCCGCACGGCTGAAAAAACGCCCGCAGAATGAAATATCCCCATTTTCGTCCCTGTGCCGGGACAGAGCGGGAATACAGTATTATAGCGGTCTATGCCATTATAACACACAAGAGCCGAAATGCCAAATTATTTTTACAGAACTTCGCGGAATAGACAAAAATTTTGTGGGAATACTCAAATCACGCAGTCTCTCTCTTGTCTATTTTAGGAATTACATCTGTAACGGAGGTTTTGTCAATGATACAGGGATTTTTTCTGCTCGCACGCCGTCAGGCGCGGCAGCGCGCCGCCGCGCTCCTGATCTTTCTGCTCCTTGCCGCCGTCATGCTCGTCCTTGTCGTGCGCGCCGTCCGTGCGCCTGCCGCCGTTCCCGCAGACGCCGCTTCGCTCGTCGCCGGTACGGACGGCACGCACCTGACCATCTCGCAGAACGGCGAGGTCATCCTCACGACGGCGATCGATGTGCGCACGCTGCCGAGCGCCGACCGGGAAGCGCTCCGCCGCGGCATCACGCTGCAAAGCGAGACCGAGCTGACGCAGCTGCTCGAGGACTACTCGTGACGCACCTTCATTCCGCCTTTTCGCCCGCGAGCTCCTCGAGCGAGGCGAAGCGATAGCCGAGCGCCTCCCACTTTGCGAGCAGCTCATCGAGGATGCGCGCGTTGGTCGCGCTCGTCGAGTGCAGCAGCACGACCGCGCCCGGATGGATGCGCGGCACGAGCTTGGAAAACGCCTGCTCATCGGTCGGCTGATCGTCGGTATACCAGTCCACATAGGCGAGCGACCAGAAGATCGTGCGGTAGCCGAGCTTCTGCGCCATAGCGAGATTGCTCTCGCTGAATTTTCCCTGCGGCGGACGGTAGAATTTCTTCATCTCCTCGCCCGTGAGTTCCCGGTATTTGTCCGCAAGGCCGTCAAGCTCCGCCGAAAACGACGCTTCGTCCTGTATCGCGGACATATCCGGGTGGTGCAGCGTGTGATTGCCGACGATGTGCCCCTCCTGCACCATGCGGAGCACGAGCTCGGGCGCGGTATCGATATAGTTGCCGACGACGAAAAAGCAGGCCGGCGCGCTGTGCTTTTTGAGCGCGTCCAGAATCGCTGCTGTGCAGCCGTTCTCATATCCGGCGTCAAACGTCAGATAAATAACCTTTTCCGCCGGATCGCCCACATAATACGCATCCCACTGCCGCAGCTCTCCGGCGGAGACGTTGCCTTCGGGCTGCTGCCCCTCCGCGCGGAACGACAGTCCCCAGTTTCCGTCCGCCGCTGCGGTCTGCTCGGTCTTTCCCTGCGGGAACATCATGAAAAGCGCCGCGACGACCGCAAAAGCCGCCGCTGCCGCCGCGACACGGCGCAGCATGGAGCGCGTGATGGTGATGAACATTTCTCTCCCCTCCCTCTCTCCATGCTACGCGGACGCCCCGGAAATCATGACGGTTTTTCGCGCCGAAATCCGTTCAAAAGGGCAATGGACAGTTCAGCGGCATATGTAGTACAATAAAAAAATAAAGCAGTATTCACACCTGCATACAAAGGAGGATCTCTATGAAGCATAAACGACTGCTCACTGCCGCTCTCGCGGCGTCTCTTGCCGTGTCCTCGCTGCCCGCAGCGCTCGCGCTCGACACCGCGCCGCCCATGTACCAGCAGTTCGGCTACGACAGCGTGGAGGCGTACACCTCCTCCTATGACTGGTGGTTCGACAAGTTCAGCTACGATCAGGCGAGCGACTGCTACCGCCGCCATCTCGACGAGATACATAGCGACCCGTCCGTCGCGCTCCGCTTCCATGACGCCGAGCAGAGCGACCTCGAGGAATGGCTCGACAGCGGTTACTGGGATGACCGCGAGGCCTTCTACCGCAGCACGGCGCTCGACATGACGCTTCAGGACGATTTGTACGCCGTCCCCGCACTCAGCGTGCAGCTTTCCGGCAAAACGCTCACGTTCCCCGACGTTCAGCCGTTCTTCGAGAACGGCCGCACCATGGTACCCTTCCGCACGGTCGCAGAAGCGCTCGGCGCTGAGGTCGGCTACGACAGCGGCACGGTTTCCGCTTCGCTTGACGGCACGGTCTGCCGCTTCGCGATCGGCGGCGACACCCTCACCGTTTCCGACAGGGTGACCGGCAAGGTGCTGAAAACCGTTCCGCTCGACGCCTCGCCCATCGAAAAGGACGGCCGCACCTGCGTCCCCGTACGTTTTCTCGCGGAAAGCCTCGGTCTGACCGTCGAATGGGACGACGGCGCACAGTGCGCGGTGCTGTATGACCGGGACGCGCTGCTCGGGAGCATCGACAGCGGCTTTACGACCGCGAACCGCTGGCTCGCCGCCGTGCCCAGGCTGCAAAACACCGATGCCGTGCGCATGGGGCTCACCGCAAAGCTGGACTGCACCGCGTTCGACACGATCAGCGGCGACAAAAAATACAGCGCTTCGGGTACGATGACGCTCATCTCGGACGGAAAAAGCGCCTCGCTCTCTGCGTCCGCCGATCTTTCCGCACTCGCGGGCCTTCTCTCATCCGACCTCATCAGCAGCGCGGACGGCCCGACCTCGCAGCTCTTCTCCGCGTCCATGCTTTCCTATTATAAGAGCGCTCTCGGGAACGCGGCGTTCGACCTGATCTACAACGCCGATACGGACACGCTGTATGTGCGCAGTCCGCTGCTGTTCTCTGCACTCACCTCGAGCAGCGGTACGGACAAAAAGACGGACGGCTGGTATTATGAGGAGCATTTCAGCGAAAAGACCGCGCTCGGCGATCTTCTGACGCTGTACCGGAACGCTGATACCCCAAACACCTGCGGCGCTGCGCTGCTCGCCTCCGCCGAGGCGTATGCGGAGGAATACGGCGGCTGGAGCGGCTTTTACAGCTCGCTCGAGGACAGGCAGCAGAGCCTGTCTGCTGTACTGGGCGATGCGGTGTTCACGCGCTCGGGCGATCGCTGTACTGCGCAGCCCTCGGTCAAATCTCTGCTCGGCGGCGAAGAGGATGATATGGTCGGCGTCAGCGGAAGCTATACTCTCAACACTGCCACCGGCGCGGCGTCGGGATATCTGACCCTCGACATCAAGGGCAGCCTGTTCCCGGTTGCCAACCGCACCCGTCTGACCTTTGATCTCTCCGGCACGAGCGGCAGAATGACCCTCTCCAACCATCTGCGCAATCAGGGCACGCTCACGTTCGATCTCTCGCTCAGCCTCGCCCCGTCCTCGACACCGGTTTCCGCGCCGCCAAAGGACGCCGTGCTGGTGCCGCTCGACGAGCTGAACTGAATACCAGACCAGAGGGAGGAACTAAAATGAAAGAATATCAAAACCTGATCGGCAAAATCATCATTGCAGCCGCCATTATCATCGCGGCGGCCATCATCGCCAGTGCGATCGAAAGCGCAGGCGTCAACATTCATCAGGGGCTTGCCTATGCGGGCGAAATGCTCCGGTAGCATAGCCGCCTTCCTCCTTCGACAGTCTAGGGGCGCACTTCGGTGCGCCCTTTTCATCTGCACCTGCGCGTGCTATAATAAACAATTGTTCAAAGTATGTTCACATTGTTTTCAACAAACTGCCACACAGCAAATTTACAATAGAGACAGTAAACGATAAGGAGGCCATTCCAATGGACGACTTCAATAATAAATTGGAAAACGAAAACCAGACTGCCGAAAACAAGGCAGCGGAAACCCAGACTCCCGCCGCCGAGCCGCAGGCACAGCAGCCGAATGAAACGGCGCCGCAGCAGACCGAAACGCCGCAGGCGCAGCAGAAGTCCGGCGAGGAGCTGCGCACCCCGTTCCAGACGCCGGTGCAGCACCCGGAGTATCTGTCTCCGCGTGAGCGCAGCAACGCACAGCAATTCCAGTCCTCCCAGCAGCCGCCGATTCAGCAGACACCGCAGCAGCAGAACGGCATTCCGTACAGTGACGCATGGCATCAGCAGAATCAGCAGAACGCAATGCCGCACCGCAGCAGAAAAAGCGGCCGCAGGCTCGTCATCGGCCTGTGCAGCGTCGCCGCGGCCTGCCTGCTGTTCGCAGGCGGCGCGGTAGCCACCTATTTCGTCACCGGCAGCAGCCAGACGGACAGCTCCGCATCTGCCTCGACCGACAGCGGCTCCACGCCGACCATGCAGATCAACAGCAAGCCCTCGGACAGCAGCCCGAGCTCCTCTGACGGCATGTCCGGCGAGGACATCTACAAAAAGGTCAGCCCCTCGGTCGTATCCGTTATCTCGACCACGAGCGAAGGACAGGGCAGCGGCTCGGGCGTTATCATGAGCAAGGACGGCTACATCATCACCAACAACCACGTTGTCGAGGGTGCGCAGTCGGTTTCGGTTCAGCTGAGCGACAGCTCCTCACTCGACGCGACCATCGTCGGCACGGACGAGCAGACCGACCTCGCCGTTATCAAGGTCAGCTCCTCTGCCGATCTGACCGCCGCAGAGTTCGGCGACTCGGACGAGCTCCAGCCGGGCGAATACGCCTACGCGATCGGCTCTCCCGGCGGCGTTCAGTTTGCGAACACCATCACCGGCGGCCGCATCTCCGCGATCAACCGCGACCTTACCGTCAATGACCGCGTCATGAGCCTGATCCAGACCGACGCTTCCATCAACAACGGCAACTCCGGCGGCGCACTCATCAACGAGTACGGTCAGGTCGTCGGCATCACCTCGGCCAAGCTGTCCGGCAACGCCTTCGGCAGCGCGACCGTTGAGGGCATGGGCTTCGCCATCCCGATCAACACCGCAAAGGATATCGTCGACGAGATCATCCAGAACGGCTACGTTTCCGGCCGTCCGTCTATCGGCATTACCGGTCAGAACGTCGAGTCCGCGGACGGCAAGGTGTCCGGCGTGCAGGTATATTCCATTGATTCCCGCGCAAAGGCAGCCAGCGAGGGTTTGCAGGTCGGCGACGTCATCACCGCTGTTGACGGCACCCCGACCCCGACCATGGACGACGTGAACACGGTCAAGGAAGGCAAGAAGGCGGGCGACAAGCTGACGCTGAGCGTATACCGCATCTCGACCGGCAAGACGCTGAACATCACCGTTATGCTGACTGATGCGCACGATCTGGAGGGCGACGATCCGGCTGAGACGCAGCAGCAGAACCAGAGCCAGAATGATAACTCCGGCAATTACGGCAATTACGGCAATGGCTACGGCAGCTTCGGCGGCTTCTCCTCCCCGTTCTCGAGCTTCGGCTGGTAAAACCTCAGCAGACAATAATAACAAGGGCATGGACTTTCGTCCATGCCCTTGTTTTGTCGACAGTCTTTTTTATATCTTCGCGAGCGGAAGCGTAAACTCGAATTCGGTCTCTCCGCCGTCCGAGCGAACGGAGATCTCTCCGCCGTGCAGGTTGATGATATTCTTGACGATGTACAGACCGAGGCCTGCGCCGGTCTTGTCCATCGAACGCGAACGATCCGCCTTGTAGAAGCGGTCGAACACATGCGGCAGATCCTCGGCGGAAATGCCTGTGCCGGTGTTCGAGATAGAGAACGCACAGAAGTCGCCCTCCGGATGGGCGCGGAGCGTCAGCCTGCCGCCCTCGTCGATGAACTTCACCGCATTGTCCACCAGATTGTATACCGCACGGTACAGATGGTCACGGTCGCCCATGACGATCAGCCGGTCATCCAGCTCGCACTCTACCTCCAGCTTCTTTTTCTCGATCTTCTGCTCGAAGGAGAGGATGATCTGGCTCGTCATGGCGGAGAAATCGAACGGCGCCGGACTGAGCAGCAGCTCACCCGACTGGATCTTCGCTGCGTCGAGCATACGGTTGACCATGCGCGACAGACGGCGCGTCTCCTCCGCGATGATGCGCAGATACTTGTCGCGCTGCTCCTCGGGAATGGTGCCGTCGATCATGCCGTCCACGAAGCCGCCGATCGTCGTCATCGGCGTTTTGAACTCATGGCTGACATTCGAGATAAAGCCGCGCGTCAGCTCCTCGAGCTGATCGAGGTCGCGCGCCATGTTGTTGAACGAGACCGCCAGCTCGTCGATCTCATAGCAGTGATTGTCCTCAGGAACGCGCACATCGAAGTTGCCGGAGGCAAATTCCTTCGCCGCCGCCGCGATATTCTTGATCGGGCGCGTGATATGCTGCGACAGAATGAACGAGATAATGAGCATCGCGGCGAGCGTCACGAGCAGGATGAGCACGAGCGTCTGCGTCGAATGCCGCACTACGCCGGCCGTTGCCGGGTCCTCACAGGATACGAAGATGAGCGCCGCGACATTGCCGTCAGTGTCGCGCACGCAGCTGCCGACTGTGTAGCTCGTCGCCTCGGTCAGCACACCGACCGAACCGACCGCGGCATAGCTGCCGCTGCGTGTGACCTTGGAGACCACCTCGGCCGGCACGCGGTAGCCGCTGACGCTGTAGGTGGAGCCGTTCGGATGCGCCGCCATCTGCACCTCGCCGCTCTCGTTCGTGACGAGGACGGTCAGCTCGTCCTCCTTGGCGATGCGCGCGATGGAGAGCATGTACAGCTCGCGTATCACGTCCGAGTCCGTGCCCTGCATGAGCTTGCTCTGCTCGGCAAGGCTCTGAACCGTGGTCTTCAGCTCGGTCTGCTTGGCGCGCAGCGCGTAGCTCGCCATCTGATGATAGAACACGCTGCCGGCGAGCGTGAATGCAACGACGATCAGAATAAAGTGGGTCAGGTACTCCTTGAAGAAAAAGCTGCGTTTTTTCATCGCTTACTCCTTGGTCTCGAACTTGTAGCCAACGCCCCAGACCGTTTTCAGCTCCCATTTATCCGACACGCCCTCGAGCTTTTCGCGCAGGCGCTTGACGTGCACGTCGACCGTGCGCGTATCTCCGAAGTAGTCGAAGCCCCACACCTCATCGAGCAGCTGTGCGCGTGTGAATACGCGGTTGGGACTGGAGGCGAGGAAGTACAGCAGTTCGATCTCCTTCGGGGGCGCGTCCACGCGCTTGCCCTTGATGACGAGATCGTAGGCCTGCTTGTCGATCACGAGATTGTCGAACGACAGCTTTTCGGGTGCATCATCGGGCGCGATACGCCGAAATACCGCGCGCACGCGCGCGATGACCTCGGGCATTTCGAGCGGCTTGACGATATAGTCGTCCGCACCCATCTCCAGACCGGAAACGCGGTCGGCCGTTTCGCCCTTGGCGGTCAGCATGATGATCGGCACGTCGCTTTCCGCGCGGATCTCCCTGCAGACCTCCCAGCCGTCCATGACCGGCATCATGACATCGAGCAGCAGCATATCCGGCTTGTCCGACTTCCATTTTTTAATGCCCTCGACGCCGTTTTCAGCCTCGAGGACGGTATATCCCTCGCGTTCGAGATACAGGCGCAGCAGCTCGCGGATGTTGGCCTCGTCCTCGACAATGAGTATCTTTTTTGGCATAGTTCTCCCCCCTGCTTTCGATAAAAATATCTATGATAATTATAACGCAGCCGGAAAGCGATTGCATTAACAAAATGTTAAACCGCTCAAACTTTTTCCGCCGAGAGCACGGTCAGCACGCCGTCCGCAACGGTAAAGCGAACCTCGAAGCCACCGAAGGGAAAGCCGTAGATGCGGCCCGCCTCATGCTGATAGCCGGGACGGGGGTCCTGCGCGAGAACGCGCAGCAGAGTCTCCCGTTTTTCCTGCGGCAGGGCATCCAGAACGCCCTCCGCGCACTCGACGCGCACGGCGTCCCCCGCGAGGGCAAAGCTGCCCGACGCCTCGGGATGCGAATCGGTGTAGGCGAGATAGGGCTTGATGTCGAAGATCGGCGTACCGTCCATCAGATCCGCGCCCGAAATATGCAGCACCGCGCCCTCGTGCGTGCCGTATTCGACGCGCTGCAGGCGGACCGAGGACAGGCCGATGGCGTTCGGCCGGAAGGGCGAGCGGGTCGCGAACACGCCGACGCGGCGGTTGCCGCCGAGCTTGGGCGGACGGACGGTCGGAGACCAGCTCTCGCGCACCGCTTCGGAGAACTGCCAGATGAGCCAGAGATGCGAGTATTCCTCGATGCCGCGCAGCGCGTCCGCGTTGCGGTATTCCGGCTCGAAAACGATGCGCGCCGGCACGTCGGCAAGGCCGCTCTGGCGCGGGATGCCGAACTTGGTCGGAAAATCCGTGCGGATGCGCGCGATGATATGTGTCATGACGGTTTCAGACATAGACGTACCTCTTTTCGGAAACGACGGCTGACGGCGGGCGACAGCTCGGCTTTCGTTTGTCTGCATTCAGAATTTTTGAAAAAAGAAAACCACTCACAGAAGTGAGTGGTTTCGTTGGTGGAAGTTAACGGGCTCGAACCGCTGACCCTCTGCTTGTAAGGCAGATGCTCTCCCAGCTGAGCTAAACTTCCATTTGGTGACCCGTGGGGGAATCGAACCCCCGTTACCGCCGTGAAAGGGCGGTGTCTTGACCGCTTGACCAACGGGCCAAGAGAAAAAAGTGGTAGCGGTAATTGGACTTGAACCAATGACCTTCCGGGTATGAACCGGACGCTCTAGCCAACTAAGCTATACCGCCGTTTGCTTTTCTCATCGTCGCCCTCTCGCTGACGACTTGTTTATAATACACCATAATTCGCGAAGTGTCAACACTTTTTCGAAAAAAACTTTAAGAAATTTTTAAAAAGATTTTCCGGCCCGTTTTCTGCTTTCGGAACGCGCTCCTCCCCGAGGCTGTCGAGCGCCTGCTCGCAGAACACGCGGTCCCACTGATGCGTCTCGGCAAGCTGCGCCGCGTCCACCAGAAAGAACTCCTCGGAGACGTACTGTCCCCGGTCGGGGACCGGATCGTCAAATGTGCAGTCGATGAACCAGGTCCTGCCGTCCAGACGCACGGCATTCCAGCCGTGGTTCATCTGCTCGGAGGCAACGTAGACCGCCGGGATGCCTGCCGCATCGCACAGCATGGCGTAGGCGCGGCCGTAGCCGGCGCACACGGCCCTGTGATCGAGCAGCGCGCCGTCTGCCGAAAACGGCGCCGTCGAGCCGTCAGGCTGCTCCTGCTGCTCGGTATCGACATCGTATTCGCACATCCGCACGAGGGCGTCATGCAGCGCGCGCAGCTTCTGCTCGGCCGTCATGTCCTCCGTGATGCAGTCCGCGGCGAGCGCCGCAGCATAGGCCTTCGCCTGCGCCTGCCGTCCAGGGCGCGACACCTCCACGCGCAGGTCGGTCGTTTTGTTCGCGCGCACGGTCGCGTGCAGCGCAAAGGCATACGGCCAGCGCGCCTCCAGCGCGCGGTAGACCGTGTCTGGGTCTACCTCCGACGAGCGGAAGCGCACCGGCTCCTCTCCTGCCTGCTGGAGCAGCTCCGCCGCCTCGAACGGCGTGCTCACGCGCTCCGCCGACAGGTACGGATACCACACAAGTCCTGCGCTCACCGCGAGCAGACACAGCAGCAGCGCCCAGACTGTCCTGCGCATCCGTGTTCCCCCCTTCTCAAAAGCAAAACGGCGGACGACTGCGTGAGCCATCCGCCGCATCCTGCGAACAAATAGATTACATCAGCTTGACCGTGTAGTAAACCGCGGTCACGAACAGGTATGCCGCTGCCACACCCATCACGACGAGCATATGCGCCGGAGCGAGCAGGACGACTGCGGTCAGCACCGCCATGAGGATCGGCGTTACGGTCATCATCAGGAAGGCGTTGCTGCTGAAGCGTGCCTCTGCCTTTTTGCCGGTGTTCTTCGCCTTGCCCTGTCTGCCGCGAACGGAATGGACGACAGCGATCTGCGCAACGGTCAGAACCGCCGCCACGATCAGAACGGCATACGCCATCCAGGTAAAGTTCGAGGAAACGAGAGCGCGGTGTACGAGCCACATCATGCCGAGCGCCGCACCGCAATCCACGGTGATCACGAAGAACTCGGTCGAATAGGAATGGTAGACCAGATAGAATACCGCGAGAACGGGCAGGATCACATAAAGCGCCTTGATCGGAGCGATGCCGATGTAGCTGATCGCGCTCATGCAGACCGTCATGACAACGCTTGCGATCAGCAGATTGCGTCCGCAGATAATGCGGCGGGAGCCGTTTCTGCGGCCCGTGCGCTCCATGCCGAGCATGACCAGACCGCCGACGACGCCGATGATGCCGATGGCGAGCAGGATCTTGGTAACGATGAGACCGATCATGAACGTGCTGCCGTAGTTGAGCAGGCGCTGAAGGATCATCAGCACCAGAACGCCGAGCAGGCACACGCTGAACACGGTCAGCACCTTGTTTGTTGTATATTCTTCCTCAGAAATTGGCTTTTTGCCCACATTGCTTTTTGCCAACGAAGTACACTCCCTCTTTTTACATATTTCCGCCTGCGTACAGCACTGCTGCCAGCGCTGCGACAGGCGCGGTCTCACACCGCAGGATGCGCGTGCCGAGCGAAACGCTCGAAAGACCTGCATTCTGTGCCGCCTGTACCTCTTCGGGCGCGAAGCCGCCCTCCGGGCCGACGACGAGCGAGACCGTGTCCGAAACGCCCTGTCCTTCGAGCGTCTCGCGCAGTCCCCTTGTCTCATGTTCGTAGAAAAACAGCGCCGTTCCGCTGTCTGATGCCATGGCGAACGCCTTTTCCGCGCTCTCCACCGCAGTGACGACCGGCAGATAGCCTCGTCCGCACTGCTTTGCGGCCTCTGCTGCGATCTTCCGCCAGCGCTCGACCTTTTTATCGGTCTTGTCCGGGCGGGACACGCAGTTTTTCGACAGGAACGGTACGATCTTCCGCACGCCCAGTTCCACCGATTTTTGAATGACGAACTCCATCTTGTCGCCCTTCGGCAGCGCCATGAACAGCGTCATGTCCTGCCGGGGTTCGGTCTCCGACGGGTGCACCGCCTGCACGCGGCAGACGACCTCGTCCTTTTCCGCCTGCTCAACGGTACAGTCGAAATCAGTGCCTGCGCCGTCGCACAGCGTCAGCGTCTCGCCCGGTCTGAGCCGGAGCACACGGCCTGCATGGTGCGCATTTTCGCCCGTGAGCGTATAAAGCTCACCCTGCGGTCTGTCGTCGATGAAAAATCTTGGCATGCAAACTTAACCTTTCCTATTCTAACAAATTATCGGCCTTTTGGCAAGGGAACAATCAACAAATCATTCCAAAAATCATTTTTTCGCGGTGAACGCGCTCCAGTCGTCGCTTTTCGCGTGATTTACGACCTCGAAACCCGCCTTTTCGAGCGCCGCACGAACCTCGTCCGCTCGTTCGTTCAGGATGCCCGAGCAGATGAGCGTGCCGCCCTCGGCGGTTTTCGCGAAAAACATCGGCGCCATGCCGATGATGACGTCCGCCACGATGTTTGCAACGATAACGCTGTAGCCGCTGCCGATGTCCGCGGCGAGCTTTTCGTCGCGCAGCGCGTCGCCGCACAGGCCGCGGCCGATGCTGACGTGGTTCTTTTCTGCGTTCTCCTGCGCCGTGCGCAGGCAGTTTTCGTCGATGTCCACGACCGTGCGCACCTCCGCGCCGAGCATGGCCGCAGCGATGGCGAGGATGCCCGAGCCGGTGCCCATGTCGAGCACGGTGTCGCCCGGCTTTACGTTGTCCTCGAGCGCGCACATGCACAGCTGCGTGGTGTCGTGGCTGCCGGTGCCGAACGAGGACGCCGGGTCGATCTCCAGAATACGGCGGCCCTGCGCGTCGTCCACGGTCTCCCACGACGGCTTGATCATAAAGGAATGGCCGACCGGGAACGGCTTGAAATACTGCTTCCAGCCCCACTCCCAGTCCTCCTGGCGGGTGAGCGCGGTCTCAGTGACCAGACGGCCCCAGGCGTGTTCCTCGTCGCGCGCCTTAAGGTTTTCGAGCGAGGTGCGCAGCGCCGCATACTGCTTCGCGCCGGCCTCATCATCCGAAAGATAAATCTTCAGACAGGTCTCCTGTGCGCGCTTTTCGCGCACCAGATCCTCGTCAACATAGTCCCAGTAGATCTCGGTATCCTTGAGAAATTCCTCAAAGTCTGCAGCATCCTCGAGCACATAGCCCTCGATGCCGTTGTCCTCCAGAACCGCCTCGACCGGGCCGATGCCCTCGGTGGTGGTGTAGATGGTGACTTCTCTCCAGTCCATCCGTTCTCTTTCCTCCTTGTTATCGCCTCATTATAGACGTATCCGGGTCTGTTTTTGTTCCCCTTACAGGCGAACCAGACCGTATTTTCTTTCCCAGTAATGCACGACCTCATCCGGCTGCTCCCAGGTGCCGTCGTACAGCGCCAGACCGGGGAACACGCGCAGGCCCTTTTCGAGCAGGTCTGCGTTCTCCGCGCACAGGCAAATCGGGCGCGAGATCATATACCGGCATTCCTCGAGCGCTACAAGGTCATCCTCGGTCTCGAGCAGGAGCTTGAACGCGCCGGAGTCATCCTCTGCCTCGAGCAGATCCTCGCCCAGACGCGGGCCGCATTCGATCTCGTCGGAAATGTCGATCGTCGGATCGATGAAGTGCGCGTTGGTGCCGTCGGGCGCGAGGATAAAATCGTCGTGGTCGCGCACGATGCTGCGGCAGTCCGCCTTCTCGTCGAGTGCGCGCAGGAGCGCCGGAACGCTGTCTCCCTCCGCCGGAACAACGATCTCCGTGTTATAAAGCGGCAGGTTTTCGTCGATCCATGCGGACGGAACGCACACGCCGAGCGACAGCCGCGCATAGGGCGCGGTCCTTTCGAGCGCTTCAGAGAGCTCCTCCATGCTGCGGGCGCGCAGGATGACGGTCGTCACGCCGATGCGCTGCAGAACGCCGATGGCCGCGCGCACGTCCGTGCCGTCCGCGAGGTGTCCCTCATCGTCCTCGAGCGTCAGCTCCGCGATGACCGTCCGGCCGCAGATGTCGCCGAGCGCCAGCACCGCTGCGCGCAGAGCCGCAAAGGTCTCCGAGCCGCGCAGATAATAAAATGCAGCGTCCTCGTGCAGTCTGTCGCGAAAAGCGTCCTTGCACAGACCAATATAGTACAGCGTTACCGGGCGTTCGGTGTCCTCATCCTCTTCGTCGGGTACAGGCGGGCAGTCGAGCGCAATGCCGACCGGAAGCGGATCGAGCGTCCTCTCCCATTCGTCGCAGGCGGCTCCGTCCGGGGCGACCGCCCCGGCAAACCGGTCCGGGTGTTCCCTCCATAAGGGAACGTCGTCCGGAGAAGTGAGCATAAGCTGCGGCTTTCGGCCGCTCTGACTTAAAGGTACGTCCACGATAGTTGTTCCTCCCATGCAGACATTTTAATATATCTTTGTGTCGTTTTTATGAATTTCGTTTCCATGTTCCGTCCGGACGCACGGAATACTGCTGCGGCTTTGCCGCCGCGAGACGGCAGATCTCGAGCGCCGACTGCATCTGCATATCGAGCGTGTAGGTCTTGCCGGAGAGTGCGGAGATCGCGTCCGAAAGCGCGGAGAGCATCTCGGGCGAAGCGTAGGCCGCCGCCGGCAGGTCATAGCTGCTGCAGAAGCCGTTCACGGCATCGAGCACATCGCCGTTAAAGGTGTTCGTCGGCTCGCCGATGAGGCCGAGCAGCTGAAGACGCTCGGTCATCGCGTAAATATTGTCCGAGACCTCGCCGAAGTACATGGTCCCGCTCGTGTCGAGCGCATGGAGTGCGTCCTCGCGCACGCTGACCGTGCTGTTGCCGACCTGGATGTCCGGGGTCAGGCCCCTGCCCTCCCAGCAGCCCTGTCCGGGCAGCTCCATTTCGAGCGTCGTGATGACCAGCTTGTCGCCGTTGATGAGCGGCAGGTGCATCTGCCCCTGTCCCTTGCCGTAGGTCTTTTCGCCGACGACGGTCACGTTTTCCGCGGTATCCTGAAGGATGCCCGTGAGCAGCTCAGCCGCCGAGGCCGTGCCGCCGTTGACGAGAACGACGATCTTGTTCAGCGGCAGACCGCCGCCGGTCGAGACGGTCTCCTCCAGACCGCCCATGTCGTCGCGGTAGCGCACGCCGGCGAGCGTCACGCCCTTGTCCGGCGTCATGGCGTTGGCGATTTTGAAGGCGACGTCGATCAGACCGCCGCCGTTCCCGCGCAGGTCGAGCACGACCGCACGGGTATTTTTCTTCGCAAGGCCGTTCCAGATCTCAGAGAACGCCTGCCAGTCGTTTTCCGAGGCGAACGAGCTGATCTTGATATACTCGACGCCCTGCGTCAGCGTGCTGTTCGAGACGTAGACCTGATTGACCTGACGGCGCGTGATCGTGACCGTGATGTCGCGGCCCTGACGGCGCACGGTCACGCTGACCGTCGTGCCCTCCTGCCCGCGCAGTCTGGACGCCACATCCGCCGTCTCCGCGCCGCTGACGTCCTCGCCGTCGATCTTCACGATAAGGTCGCCGATCTGAAGGCCGGCCTCCTCGGCCGCGGAATAGCGCATGACCTCGCCGATCTGCACGCCGCCTGCGGTCTGCCGCAGGCCGACGCCGATGCCGACAAAGCCCTCGAGCGTGGAAAAGCCCTGCGAATACTCCTCGCTCGACAGATACATCGAGTGGGTGTCGAGCAGGCCGAGGATATCGTTGATGACATCATACATCTCCTCGGGATGCTTTTCCAGATATTTGTTGATATAATTCTGAAGCACATACGGGTCATGCTCGGTCTTGATGCTGAACGCATCGATCAGGCTCCACACGCCGTCGAACCACGTTTCGCTCTGTCCGTCCGCCGTGATGGCGCCTGCCGGCGCGGTCAGCAGCGCCGCCGAAAGTGCCAGTGCCGTCAGTTTTTTCGCTGTTTTTTTCATGAGATCTTCTCCTCACGCACGCGGCGCGGCTCGATTGAATTACATCGACTCCGGTGCGTCAACGCCGATGAGCTTCAGCACGTTCTCGATGGTCTGCTTTGCCGCCAGGCACAGGGTCAGACGCGCGTCGCGCACCGCCGGCTCTGCGTCCTTGATGCGGCAGGCGTTGTAGAAGTGGTGGAACTGCTGTGCCAGAGCGACGGCGTACTTGTTGAGGCGAGACGGGTCGCGGCTGACCGCCGACTGCACGATCTCCTCGGGCAGCAGCGCGATCTGCTTGATGAGCTGGCGCTCGTCCGCGCCGCTCAGCACGGAAAGATCGGTCTTTTCTGCGTCCGGCAGCGCGATGCCGCTCTCCTGTGCGTTTCTGAGCACGGAGCAGATGCGCGCGTGCGCATACTGAACGTAGTACAGCGGATTGTCCGAGTCCTGCTTGATGGCAAGGTCGAGATCGAACTCCATCTGGGTCTCAGCGGCGCGGGAGTTGAAGAAGAAGCGCGCTGCGTCTACCGGGATCTCGTCGAGCAGGTCGGTCAGCGTCAGGCTCTTGCCGGTACGCTTGGACATACGGACGACCTCGCCGCCCTGCATCATGCGGACGAGCTGCATGAGCACGATCTCCAGACGGTGCGAGCCGTCGAGACCGAGCGCATCGAGCGCGCACTGCAGGCGCTTGACATGGCCGTGATGGTCCGCGCCCCAGATGTTGATGACGCGATCGAAGCCGCGCTTCTCGAATTTGTTGCGGTGATACGCAATATCTGCCGCAAAGTAGGTGTAGAAGCCGTTCGCGCGGCGCAGAACATCGTCCTTGTCGCAGCCGAAGTCGGTCGAGCGCAGCCACAGTGCGCCGTCCTCGGTCTCGTAGGTCGCGCCCTTCGCGGTCAGCATATCGATGGTCTCCTTGACGTAGCCGCTCTCGTGCAGCGTGGACTCGCGGAACCAGACGTCATAGTTGATCTTGTAACGCTTGAGGTCGCGCTCCATGCGCGCGATATTGGTCGGCAGGCCGTAGCCCTCGATGATGGCGAAGCGCTCCTCCGGGGTCTTTTCAAGCAGACTGTCGCCGTACTGCTCGACCAGATCGTGTGCGAGCGCCTTGATGTCGTCGCCCTGATACCAGGAAGCGTCGAACTCGATCGCGTCCTCGCCCTTTACCTCCTGAATATAGCGGCCCTCGACCGAATGCGCGAACTTGTCGACCTGATTGCCGGCGTCGTTAATATAGAACTCACGGGTCACGTCGTTGCCGGACCAGTCGAGCACGGAGGACAGGCAGTCGCCCAGAACGCCGCCGCGTGCGTTGCCCATGTGCATCGGGCCGGTGGGGTTGGCGGAAACGAACTCGACCATGACCTTCTCCGGCTTTGCAGCCTTGGTGCGGCCGTAGTTTTCGCCCATCTCGAATACACCGCGGACTGCCTTCTCGTACCAGCTCTGGTTCAGGGTAAAGTTCATGAAGCCCGGGCCTGCGATGGTCACGGTGTCGAAGATGCTGCCCTCGAGCTCGAGGTTCGCGACGATGCCCTCTGCGATCTTGCGCGGCGCCATGTGCAGCGGCTTTGCGCACTGCATGGCAAAGGTGGACGCCCAGTCGCCGTTGGAGGAATCCTTCGGGGTCTCTACTGCGACCGGCGGGATGCTGCCCTCGGGCAGTTCGCCTGCTGCAACAGCCTTGTGGTAAGCTGCCTCGACGACACGGGTCGCCTCAGCGCGTGCGATTTCATATGCGTTCATTCGTACACTCTCCGTTTTATTTTAATGATTGACTTTTTTTATATGATTTATGATACGACCATTTCAAAATGGTGTTCGCCCATCAGCGAGTTGTCCACCTCGACGGTGTAGTCGATGACGAGGCGGCCGCCGTTTTCACCGACCGTGTTGCTTACGCGCGACGTATGCGTCGCGATCGTCATGTCCTGCCCGATAGGGGTCTGATACAGACCGATATGGCGCTCATCCTCGGAAAACAGCATGTGCGAGGGGAAGGTTCCCGTGCGGATGAGGGTCACGGTCTTGCCGTCGAGCTTGACGGTGGTCTTGGTGCCTTCGAGGCCGGTCAGCTCGCTTTCCTCGTAGGCGATATAGTATTTTCCGCCGCGCTCATAGAGCGTCGCTGCGGTTTCAAGGTTGACACGCTCCTCGTCGCAGCCTTCGAACTGCTGCCGCGAACGGATGGTCAGCCAGACATCTTTTTTCATGCTGTCAAATGCTCCTAATCAAAACCTGGAAATATCGACGAGTCCGGCGTTGGTCTCGACGTCCTCCTGCAGGAACAGGCCTGCAAGGCGATCGAAGCCGGCCGGGTCGTCCGAAACATAGTACCGCGTGCCGCCCGGGCCGTCGTTCGGGTTGAACTGGGTCGAGGCGAGGTTGGCGGCCTCCGCGCCTGAGTCGATGAGCGTCACGTCCGGACCCATATAGTCGGAAATGACCTCCTCGAGCAGCGGATAGTGCGTGCAGCCGAGGATGAGCGTATCCACGCCCGCTTCCTTGAGCGGCGCGAGGTATTCCGCCGCGACCGTCTCGATGACGATATCGCCCCGGTGCACTCTGCCGTTCTCGACGAGCGGCACGAACAGCGGGCACGCCTGCGTGAACAGGCGGAGCGTGCCGTCCTTTTTATGCAGATATTTTTCGTATGCGCCCGACCGCATGGTCGCGGCGGTGCCGATGACGCCGACCCTGCCGTTTTTCGTCATGGTCATCGCGCGTCGGCAGGCGGGTTCGACCGTGCCGATGATCGGAATGTTGTTCTCCTCCGCGAGCAGATCGAGCGCCACAGACGAGACCGTGTTGCAGGCGATGACGATGGCCTTGAGGTCGAACTGCCGCAGGAACGCAACGTCCTGCCGCGCATATTTCACGATGGTGTCGCGGCCGCGCGTGCCGTAGGGCACACGGCTCGTATCACCGAAATAGATGATGTTTTCCTTCGGCATGAGCGCATGCAGACGGCGCACTGCGGTCAGACCGCCCATGCCCGAGTCGAACACACCGATCGAGCGGTTGTCCGGCGCGCGCTTATCCATGATGCTCCTCCAGCGCCAGAGAGATCAGGCGGTCGAGCAGCTCCGGATAGCGGATGCCCTCGTAGTCGAACAGCTTGGGGTACATGCTGATCGAGGTAAAGCCCGGAATGGCGTTCAGTTCATTAAATACGACCTCGCCGCCGTCGTGCGTGACGAAGAAATCGACGCGCGACAGGCCGCGGCAGCCGAGCGCGGTGTAGACGCGCAGCGCGTCCTGACGGACGGTCTCGAGCTGCTCGCCGGTGATGTGCGCCGGGATGTACAGGCGGGAGCTCTCGTCCTTGTACTTCGCATCAAAGGTGTAGAACTCCTGCGTCGGCGCGATCTCGCCGACCGTAGACGCCTGCGGATGCTCGTTGCCGAGGACCGCACACTCGACCTCATGGCCGTCGATGAACTCCTCGACGAGGACCTTGCTGTCCATCTTGAACGCCTCGGTCAGGCCCTCGGCCAGCTCGAGTATGTTGTTTGCCTTGGCAACGCCGACCGACGAGCCCTGCGAGCACGGCTTGACGAATACCGGGAACGAGCCGAGCTGCTCGGCCGCCGTGCGGACAACGCCCTCGGGGTTACACGCGAAGTCGCACGCGAGCGCGAGATAGTAGCGCGCCTGACGCACGCCCGTGCCCTCGACGACCTTTTTGGTCAGCGACTTGTCCATCGTGTTCGCGCTCGCCGCAACGCCGCAGCCGACATACGGGATGCCTGCCAGTTCGAGCACGCCCTGCATGGTGCCGTCCTCGCCGCCTACGCCGTGCAGCACGGGGAACACGCAGTCGAGGCGGACGAACTCGATCTCACCCTCGCGCAGCAGCACGAGGCCGTGGATGCTGCGGTCGGGCGGCAGCAGCGCCGGAACGAGGTCGTTTCTGCTTTCCCATGCGCCGGACTCGATCGCGTCCGCGTCGCACTCCGGCAGATAGTACCACCTGCCCTCGCGCGTGATGCCGACCGCATGGATTTCATATTTCGATTTATCAAGATTGCGCAGAATGGATGCGGCAGACAGGCACGAAATGTCGTGCTCACTCGAAATGCCGCCGAATATCACAGCCAGTTTCATTTTTTCTGTTACGCCCTCCCAGTGTTTCTTACTCATACTTATACGGATACCATTATACGCCATCCCCCGTTCGATTACAATGTAAAAATACATTTAAACGCGCATTGTTCACACAAAATTTATATTTTTGCAGCGCCGTTTTTGGCTATCCTGCGACTGTCTCTTGACGAAACTGTAAAAACAACGTATGATAAGGAAAAGGAGTTTTGACTTATGAACGGTAAAAGACTGTATCGCAGCGAGAGCAACCGCATGCTCTGCGGCGTCTGCGCGGGCATCGCAGAGTATTTCAACCTTGACCCGACGCTCATCCGTCTGGCCTGGGCGCTGTTCTGCGTCCTCGGCGGCAGCGGCGTGCTCGCCTATATTCTTGCCGCCATCATCATCCCGCCCGAAAGCCGGGTCTGACAAGCAAAGGAAGTGACCGCCATGAGCGAAAACGATAAGATCACAGAAGAAACCGCAAACGACACCCTGCCGGCTGAGGTCGAGACCGACCTTGCAGAACAGGAGACCGATGTCATGCCTGCCGAGCCGGAGGAGGAGGAAATCGCCCCCGAGGACGTCAAAATCTTCGGCATGCCGCGCCATGTGTTCCACTGGACCGCGATCGGCGCCGCCGGCGGCTATATCCTGGCCGGCGTTGTCGGCATCATCAGCGAGCAGCTGCCCGGCTCGCTCTTCGAGACCATCTCGGGCAAAACGAATGCGACCGTCTGGGCGGTCGTTGTAGGCGCGATCGGCTACTTTTTCAGCTCCCGTGCGTACAAAAAGCGCAAGGCCGCTGAGGAAGCCGAGAAAAATACAGAACAACTGTGAGCAAAAGCAGCGGAACGCAAAAATCCGCTGCTTTTTCCTTATGAAATGGAAAAGGAGATTTATACATGCCGATTTTTGACCGAGATCATGCCGACTCCCCCGAAAAAGCCTATGTCTATATCCTGCGGTGCGCGGACGGGACGCTGTACTGCGGCTGGACGAACGACCTTGCCGCGCGGCTCGACGCGCACAACAGCGGAAAGGGCGCGAAATACACGCGCGGCCGCGGCCCGGTCGAGCTCGCGTACAGCGAAATGTTCGGCACGCAGAGCGAGGCCATGCACCGCGAGGCCGAGATCAAAAAGCTGACCCGCCCGCAAAAACAGGCGCTGCTCGACCGTCAGACCGGCGGCGAAATGCTGACCGTCTACGACGCGGCCGACCGTCCCTGCGGCGCGCGTCCGCGCCGCATCGTCCACGCGCAGGGTCTGCGTCATCATGTCTGCCATCTGTGGGTCGTGGGCGTGCGTGACGGCGTGCGCGGCATCTGGCTGCAAAAGCGGCAGAACGACCGGCCGCTCTATCCCGGCTTCTACGACCTGACCGCGACCGGCCACATGGACCCCGGCGAAACGCCGCTCATCGCCGCGCTGCGCGAGGCACGCGAGGAGGTCGGACTGCACGCGGACGAGGCCGATGTCACGCCCGGCGGCAGCTACCGCCAGCGCTATTACCGCGCGGACGGCGGCTTTGACGATGAGCTTTCGTTTGTCTTTCTCATGCGCCGGGACGGCGTGCCCCCGTTCGCGCCCGGCCCCGAGGTCGCCGAGATGGTATTCGTGCCGCTCGAGGACTTTGCCCTCGCGCATCTCGACCCTCACGACCTCCCTGCGCGCGGCATGGACGGCGCTCCCCTCACGCTGCCGCACGAAAAGCTCGCCTGCCTGCACGGCGAGGAATGGAACGGCGTGCGCGAGATCGTCGAGCGTCTGCTCGATGATGACCATTCGTAATATCTCTATTTTTTATTACAATCAGGCGATAAACCACCCCGGCGCAGCTCTTGTGCACCGGGGTGGTTTTATACTTTTCGTTATATTATACGTTTCGTTATTTTTTGAGGCTGCCCTTTGCGATGTTCTCCTTGAGGATGCGGTCGGTCAGCTCGTACAGCTTTTCCGAGCCGAGGCGGCTCTTTCGCTGGCGGCCGTAGACCTGCTCGGCGTTCACATCATGCTCCGCCCAGTCGCTGCCGCCGTTCGAGTTGTTGAGCAGGAGCGGCTGGAGATTGTCCATCGTGTGCGCAAAATGCGCCTCCGGGGTCTCGTCGGCCTCGAATTCATCGAAGATCGCGCTGAGCGTCTGCTTCTGATCATCCGGCAGCAGCGAGTACACGCGCTCCTTTGCGGCCTCCTCGCGCGCCTTCTGCGTCGCAAGCCCCTCTTTATCGTAGGCGTAGGTATCGCCGGCGTCGATCTCCACAACGTCGTGAATCAGGCACATCAGCATGACCTTCGCCACATCCACCCGCTCGTTCGAATATTCCTGCAAAAGATATGCCATAATGGCCATATGCCAGGCGTGCTCCGCGTCGTTTTCGCGGCGGCCATGCCCCGAGAGATGGGTCTGGCGGAATACGTTCTTCTCCTTGTCAAGCTCGAGAATAAAATCAAGCTGGCGTTTCAGCCGTTCGTCCATGTTTACCGCTCCTCGCTGTATTGTCGTTCTCTCACAGTATAGCACACTGCGCCGCGTCGAGCCAGTCCCCCGCTGCGCTTTTCCGCGCCGCCATTTTCCGCCATGCTCAGACATTTTCTTGACATTTCGCATAATTCTCTATAAGTTGTAAACAACAATATTAAATTTCCGCCCCAAACAGAGCCGTTTTCCCGCTCGGTTTGGGGCTGTATCCTGTCTGGAGAGTGATATAATCGGCTGACAGCTTGATCAAACTGCATGACCTCAAAAAAGAATTTGACGGGACCCCGGTGCTCCGGGGCATCTCGCTCGACATCAAAAGCCGCGAGTTCGTGACCCTGCTCGGTCCGTCCGGCTGCGGCAAGACCACCACCCTGCGCATCATCGGCGGCTTCGAGCAGCCGGACAGCGGCGATGTGTTCTTCGAGGGCAAGCGCTTAAACGACGTTCCGCCCCACCGCCGCGAGATCAACACCGTTTTCCAGCACTACGCTCTGTTCCCCCATCTGAACGTTGCGGAGAACATCGCCTTCGGCCTGCACATCAAGAAGATGAACCCGTCCGAGATCAAGCTGAAAACGCGCGAAATGCTCTCGCTCGTCGGCCTTTCCGGCTTCGAGGCGCGCGATGTGACCAGCCTGTCCGGCGGTCAGCAGCAGCGTGTCGCCATCGCGCGTGCGCTCGTCTGCGAGCCGCGCGTGCTGCTGCTCGACGAGCCGCTCGGCGCGCTCGACCTCGGCGCGACGCCCCGTCAGGCGCTGCACAGGGTCATCCTGCCCGAGATCATGCCCGGCATCGTCACGGGCGACATCATGGCGTTCACGATGTCGGTAGACGATTTCGTCGTTTCCTACTTCACCGCCGGCACGACCAGTCAGTCGCTTTCGGTCGTCATCTACTCGATGACGCACCACCGCATGACTCCGAAGATCAACGCAGTCTCGACGCTGCTGTTCCTGTTCGTCCTTGTGCTGTTCATCGTCATCAATGTGCGCCAGTCGCGCGACGAAAAGCGCCGCGAGGCCGCCCGCAGAGAGGGGGCACTGTCATGAGCCTGAAAAAACGCGCGCTTGCGCTTTCGCTCACCGCCGCGCTGTCGCTCGGGCTGCTATCCGGCTGCGGCAGCGACGTCTCCGGGAATGTCCTGAACGTCTATAACTGGGGCGAATATATCGACACAGACCTGCTCGACCGGTTCGAGCAGGAGACCGGCATCAAGGTCATCTACAACACCTTCGACTCGAACGAAAACCTGTATTCGCGCATCCAGACCACGAGCGATGACGTGATCATCCCGTCGGACTACGCGATCTCGCGCTTTATCGACGAGGATATGCTCCGGCCGCTGAACTTCGACAACATTCCGAACATGAAGTACATCGACGAGAAGTACACCCATCTTGACTTCGACCCGGAGCAGAAATACTCGGTGCCGTACACCTGGGGCGTAGTCGGCATCGTGTACAACACGAAGTATGTAGATGAAGCCGACACCGGCTCGTGGGATCTGCTGTAGAACCCCAAATATGCGAACCGCACCGCGATGTTCAACAACTCGCGCGACGCGCTCGGCATCGCGCTGATGTACCTCGGCTGCTCGCTCAACACCACCGACCGCGACGAGCTGCGGCAGGCCGCCGACCTCATCATCGCCGGAAAGCCGGTCTATCAGGGCATCTGGATGGATCAGATATTAGAGAAGCTGCCGGCCGAGGAGATCGTTGCTGCGCCCTACTACAACGGCGACGCGGTCACGATGATCGACGAGAACCCCGATCTCGCGTTCTACGTCCCGAAGGAGGGCACGAACCTGTTCGTGGACGCGATGTGCATTCCGAAGAACGCGAAAAACGTGGAGGGCGCGGAGAAGTTCATCAACTTCATGTGCTCGACCGAGGCGGCGATGGCGAACTGGGAATACATCGGCTATTCCAGTCCGCACACGGGCGTATACGAACAGCTCGACAAGGAGACCAGAAACGATCCGCTGTACTTCCCGGACACGAGCGCCTATCCCACCGAGGCCTACACGAACCTTCCGAAGGACATTTCGCAGTATTATAATGATCTGTGGGTCGATATTTTGACCTAAGTCGTGCTGCGCA
>ERZ773252.1048-NODE-1048-length-29207-cov-3.693675_pt1 | contig 29207 bp, 49 predicted proteins | sample MGYA00580517_ERZ773252 | MGnify/ENA primary metagenome ERZ773252 (study PRJEB29015, sample SAMEA2737766) | human gut metagenome | biome: human gut; feature: human-associated habitat; material: faeces | place: China | collected 2012 ...
GGTATAAAAAATACACCCTATGCAAATTGGAAGGATGTGTGGTATAATGCTCTTGTTCAGGGAGATTATGCCACGCGATCCTTCGAGGTTCGTAGGTTACAATCTTAGCAATTCCGCTTCGGTACGCCAATACCGGGGCGGTTTTTGTTATTTAGTTAAATTTCAGAATTACGCAGCCTGTGTATAGTCAACAACTGCAATTCCAGTCAGCATTTCTTTGACCTTCTGAACGATTTCTTCAATTCTCTCAAGTGTTGTTCCATCCAGATATTCTTCGCCGCATTGTGTACATCTTTCACAAGGAACATTTTCAATGATAATGTAGCATCTATAGTGACCGGTCATATAAATGGTTGTTGAAGGTTCTACATTTCCTTTACAATAAAAGCAAGTCATGACTTTGCTTCCTTTCTTCCGGATCGGGAGTTACTTCTTCGCACAGAGCATCAAAGCCGCCTTCGCAAGATAACTCCATAATAATGTGGGAGACAGATGAGACAAAATCTTTAAAATAATCCATTTTTGAATCACTGTAGCCTTTGATATCTTCCCATTTTCCTTCTGGAAGTCAGCAGGTAGCGTTATGAAATCCACCAGTATCGTCCGGTGTTCCGATATATACCTTTACCGTTCCATCTGGTTTCATTTCAGAATGTGTGATTTCAGTATCATCATTCAATGTCATAAATGGATACATCATAATAAGCAACTCCCTTCTCTTTCTCTAAAATACCCCTGATATTTCATATTTAATCAATCGTCCAAATGTTCAATGGCATAATCCGCTTCTTCGGAAGTAAACTGTTCTCCGTACTCGGAAGTAAGCTGATCATGGATAGCGGAAGGAGACATATTCATGCTGTCACGGTAATTTTTTGCAGTCTCCAGAGCGTTTTCATTCCAATCGGCATCTAAGTTTTCTACTGCATAGTCTGCCTCTTCGGAGGTAAACTGTTCGCCGTATTCAGAAGTGAGCTGATCTCTGATTCCTTCTTTGGACATGTGCATACTATCACTATAGTGTTTTGCAGTTTCCAGAGCGTTTTCATTCCAATCGGCATCTAAGTTTTCTATTGCATAGTTTGCGGCTTCTTCACTGAACTGTTCGCCGTATTCAGAAGTAAGCTGTTTGCGAATGCCTTCTTTAGACATATGCATGTGTTCACTGTAAGTTTCAGCATTTTTTAATGCAGATATGTATTCGGATGGAACTTGTGATTCCGTTTCTTTCACTTTGGTTTCGGCTGTAACTGGCTCAGTATCTTCTTCTATGTCATCATCAAGGTCTGAAAAATCTATGTCATCGGATACATTTCCATAAGTAGAATATGTACTGTCTGGATCAGTTATTTTTACAGATTTTAAGATTCTGTTCAGGTACGTGTCATATTCATCTTCTACCTCAGAACTTAATGCGAATGTGAATGTGCCGCTTGTTCCATTGAAAACAATCGCTTTTGCAGGAAAACCTTGCACACTAAAAGTTAATTCGAGGGTGTCCATTCCGTTTATACGGGTATTTTTAGAAGCGACTTTGCCATCATCTACAGAGCTGGCGATACCATCTTCAAACGCAGATACAATAACTTCATTAGAGAAATCTAAAACCCCTTCATTGTACATGACAAAGAACATTCCATCTCCGTTCCCGATGCCATTTTTGTAGAAATAAGCCATATCATCTGAATTGTCAGTGGCTTCTTCCCAAGAGGCAGGTACTTCGTAAGTGACTCCATAAGCATTTGAAACTGATGTATAATCTTCTTTAGAGTCAGAAGTAGAACTTGTTTCAGTTTCAGAGAAAGTTTCGGATACTTCGGTTGAAGGAGTACTTGGAGTGCCTGAACAAGCAGTGATACTACCAGCGACAGCGATTGCAAGTAAAGCAGTAATAATTTTTTTCTTCATATTTCATTTTCTCCCTTTAGTTGTTTATTTCAAAGGCATGTGCCTAAGATTTTATAAGTTTACAAATCCCTCCTAATAAAATTCCTTTGCATATTGTTCCTGAAAGTTGGAACAATAGTGGCATGAAAATACTATTATATGACTACATCATCAAACACGACCTGACATTTCGCCAGGTAGCCGAACTTACCGGCATTCCACGTTCTACTGTCAGCGACATCGCAAACGGCAAGACATCACCCACCATGAACCAGATGGAACAGCTGGCAGCGGGACTGCAAATTACTATTTCAGATCTATTTGAGTCTGATTATAAGTAATCTCATCTGAGTTGTCCGGGATTTCGGACAATTTCGAAAATTGCATCACTTTTTTTCTCCTGAAACGTTTACTAAGGTGAATGGAAAAATTTACCATATCACACATCAGGAGGTACATAGGATGGACTACAAAAGACAAATCTTAGAATTACTACAATCTATTACGGACGAAAAGATACTTCGCCGTATCTATCTAATGATCATTATGATCATCGGAGCTGGTCAGTAAGACCGGCTCTTTTTTAATTTTCAATTCCAAGACAGGCTTTCATAAATTCTTCTATATGTTTCAGCTTTTCCGGAGATGCCTCTGCGATTGCGTTCAACATATTTTTTGCCAGCTGGTTTTCTGTGATACTTAATTTTCCAAGATTGATGGAATAACGATCGTCATCACTCAACTTAGTGAACATATTTTCGACATCACCTTCACCAGTTCGAAGCCATATTTCATTGACACCAAACTCTCGACAGATAGATAAAAGCATTTGTTCAGTAAGATTTCTTTTATTGTTTTCAACATAAGATATGGCAGTTTTTGTGACACCTAATTTTTCCCCAAATTGTTCTAATGTCATATTTAGTTCTTTGCGGATAGCTTTAACACGTTCACCTTGTGTCATTTACTCACCTCCTTCGTTTGTTAACAAAAGGATAACACTTGAAAACTAGAAAGTCAATAGAAAAAGTAAACTCAGGTAACAAATAGATATTGACAAAAGTAGCATAGGTAAGTATAATGTGAACAAAGGTAACAGAAAGTGAGGTGAGAACATGAAGAAACTGAATCTGGAAATTGAACTTACAGATAATACACTGGATAACATCATCAAGATGGCACCGTATCTGGATGAGAAAAGCCAGGACAGAGTATTCGGGATGATGCTTGAGGCAGTGAAGAGTTTAGAGAAAGAACAGAAAGCAGGGTAGGTAATGTACATCATAAATAAAGACAGGACACAGCTTGCGAATATGGAGCAAATTACGGCTCTGTATATCGGCACAGACGGTCGATCAATAAAAGCAGATTTTGTCACTGACAAAGGATGTCAAATTGCCAGATATGATTCAGGAGAGGAAGCGTGTGCGGCAATAGAGCTTTTGGGAAAAGCGATGGGGCGGACCGAAACGTTCTTTTTTCCAAATCAGGATGAGATCAAAGCACACGTACAGACGAACAATCAGAGATGGCACCATGCAACCGGAAAGAAGACAAAAGGGCATGGTGGTTCATGAAAAGGTGAAAAAATCACGGGATAGTGAGGAAAACAGATGGAAATAGGATATTGCCTGGAATGTAGAGAACTGAATTATGCAATGACAAATGCAAACGGGACGTTTGAGCGGGCGAATATGTCAAACAATCATGAAGGACACAAGCAGTATATTTTCGAAGCACCGGAAAAGTACACGCCGCCGATCAGAAATGTTTTGACAAAGTTACAGGTGGGGTTGCCTATTTCGAACAATGAAATTGTCCTGTTTAAGTTAGCGATTGATTTTGAAGATTTGGATGAGGCAATTAGATGAGCAGAAAGCAGGGCAGGAGGTGTGAAGGAGATGAAACGCTCAGAATTGATTAACAAAATGAATGAATTTGCAGAAAGAGTTTTGCGGGGGAGTGAAAATACAACAGCACAGGAGACAGCTATTCTTCCAAAGGTTCTTGAGATGCTTTTGAAAGAAAAGCCATCCGATGAAACAAATGTTAAATATGAGATTGAATACTGTGTGGATGAGCATGTAAAGGCACAAAGACTTTCACAAGAAATCATTAAAATGTGTGCGGAAAAGGATATTACATTGCGTGAACTTGCAATTTTAGAAATGACATTTCCGGGAGTAGCCAGTAAAACCATTGAAAACAACATGAGAAAGCAGAAGCTTGTTAATGAGGAGCAATAGGCACATGATTCGAAAAAGAAAAGCAGAAAAAGAATTGCTGTTAAAGAAACTCACCGGAAGTGCTCCGTATGATCTGGAAAGATCTGGTGTATTAAAATCCATGACATTATCTCAACTGAGAATAGTAGACCGGATGATTGAAGAAGTTCAGAAAAAGAGCACATACATGATGAAATGCAAAAACTGTCAAAAGTTAAATGCCGGAATGGTGATGTACAACGGATTCGAATGGAAGTATGCGGAAGATGAGCATTTACCGTTTCGTATGGGATTTGACAGGGAGACGGAGACAATACTTGTTCCGGAAGAGATGTTGATGTATTTCATACAGCTTGCGAATCCAGGACAGCCAAAGCATCGGATTCAACTGTTCTGACGCAAAAACACCCATGAAAAACATCCATGGGTGCGGTTCAAAGTCAAGGAATAAAGTTGATCAGAAAATTTACAACTTCTTTTAAACCATTTGAAAAACGGTTTTCCATATAAACAATAGTTTTATCCGTAATGGTTATGAAGAAAACAGTATTGTCGTAATATTTGCAGGTTATGTACCCGTGTTGACGAAGGGCACTGCAAATAGAACGTATTTCATCAAGGTTATACGCTGGAAAGATATGCTCTTGAATATAAGCAGCATCGGGAAGAATCTTTGCTTTTTCATTTGCCATAGTTGCTTTCCTATCGAGATATTCTTTATACAGTGCAACGATGAAACGTTGTTGTTCCTTGGTGAGATCATCCATATATTTGACTCCTTTCTTAAGTACTCGGCTGTTGCAGCAGCCTGTAGAACAAGAATAAGAGGAAAGAGCAATAAAGTCAACGGCAGGAAAACAGAACGCGGGAAGAGGGGGTGAGAGAGTTTGGAGAAACGACAAAGAATTGAAGAAGCTTTAAAAGAGATCGGAATCCATAGCATCAAAGATCTGAATGAAGCAATTAAGAAAGAAAAGCCGCTTGATTTGGGAATTATGGTCAGAGATGCGGAAGATGTGAGAAAGGCAGGTTAGAGAATAGCAGTGCTGGTGTTTATGGAATGGTTCAGTATGCTGATTGTAATTGTGTGTACTGTTGGGGGAATTATAGCAATAATAGAGGACATACATATCTGGAGAGTTATAAAACGAAAAGAAAAACTTGCCAGACGCAGACTGGATGAACGGGAAAAGGATTTGCCGGAGTAACAGTTACAAGTATTTTTACATAATTTACCCGGGGTGATCATATGGCGAAATTAAAATGCGTGAACAAGGTAAGAATCAATGGCGAGTTGAAAGATCAGAGCGATTTCACTGAGGAGGAATTCCGTGAAATCATGGAGCAGATCTCAGACAGAGCCATGCAGAGAATTGGATATGAAAAAGTAAAAGAAGATAAGACCGCCTAAGCAGGCGGAGAAAGGACAGGAAGTAATGAAAAAGAAGGAAGCAATGGAGCTGATCGGGAGCGTGATTGCCCCGATCGTGGCGGCAGGAGCAGCAGCATTCACATTCTGGTGGCTGACAATGTACAGTGTGCTGTGTGAAAGAGACGTAGCAGGAACGGTGATTACTGTATGGTGTGCCGTGGTGATTCGAATTATGCTGTGGGCAGAAAAGAAAGGAGAAGAGGAATGATCGGAGTAAGCAGATATCGTGATCCGGTTGGTATTAAGCTGATGAGACGAGCTGGTCTGAATCCGGATCAGTACATAGCAGTGAAGAACAATACAGAAGAACTGATGGCTATGAACATCAAAACCGGCGAAAAAGTCAGAATTGAAAAAGCCCCGGTGCTGGCAGGCAATCCGGGACTTGAATAAAAAAGCAAGCTTAGTATAGAGCATATGAGAGGAAAAAGCAAGTGAACCATAAAAAAGAAATTGTAGATACACTCCAACACATGTCGGGGAAGTATTCGACATACGAGATATTCTCCGACTGGATCAAGTGCTGTGCCCTGGCGATCAGCAATCAGAGCGACCTGTTCCGGGATAATGAGATATGGGAAAGCCGAGAGCAGGAGTATCTTGCGACCATCCAGAAGTATACAGCGGAAGAAGCACAGGAGTTTACCTGGATGCTTGCGGAACTGGCTTTTGCACTGGAGGATGAAATAACAGACGTGCTGGGCGAGGTATACATGGCAGCCGGAATGGGAAATAAATCAACCGGTCAGTTTTTTACACCGTACCATCTGTCGGAAGCACTTGCCGGGGTTGCGATCCCGGCAGACATTTCGCCGGCGAAACCATTGGTACTGGATGAACCAAGTACGGGAGGTGGCGGCATGATCATTGCCGCCGCTGAAATATTGAGAAAAAGAGGGCTGAACCACCAGAGGTGCATGGAAGTGGTTGCACAGGATCTGGACTGGAAGGGGGTATACATGACCTACCTGCAGTTGTCCCTTTTGGGGATCAAAGCGATTGTGGTGCAGGGCAATACCCTGTCAGAGCCATTTACAGACCTGAGGAGCTATCCGAAAGAACGGGTGCTGCTCACGCCTGCACAAAAAGGAATGTTGATTTGAAAGGAAGAAGCAAGATGGAAGGACAGCAGCCAGATGCACGTCAGAGCCTGTATGAAAGTATACTTCTGGTTCTGATGAACGAAGAGGTAGATATCAGCCGCGTTAAGAATGGAATCTATATGGCACTGAATGGGTATGAAGTCCAGGAACGAACAACAGAGATTGCTCTGATTTCGCAGGGGAGAAATGAACAGCTGATGAAACGCTTCCTGCTTGCAAAAACCGTCAGGGGATGCACACCGCGGACATTGGAATATTACAGAAGCACATTGAAGTTTGTTTTTGATTATATCAATAAAACGGTGGATGATATTACGTCAGATGATGTGCGGATCTACAGCATCATGCGGATGAGAAGGGATGGAATAACAGCAGTGACCGCAGATAATGAGCTTCGGATCCTGCGTTCGTTTTTCAATTATCTCCAGCAGGAAGAAATTCTCCTTAGAAACCCGATGACGAAAATCGAGCGGATCAAAGCACCAAAGGTAAAAAAAGAAGCGTTTACGGACATGGAGATCGAGAAGATAAGGATTCAGGCAATAGAGACGGGACTTAAGGAAGCCATGATTGTAGAAACATTACTGAGCACCGGTGCAAGGGTTGCGGAACTATCACAGGTGAAACTGTGTGATATCGAAGGAAAACGCATGCTTGTACATGGAAAAGGACAGAAAGACCGGTACGTATACTTAAATGCTAAAGCGGAGCTTGCAATGAGCAGATATTTAAAGACACGGGACGATGATAACCCTTATCTGATTCCAGGATGCAAAATGGGAAAAGGAGAGCAAAAGGTCGGAAGACCTGCAAAATATAACAGATATGGGCACATAGGAACCAGTGGCATTGAAATCATTGTGAGAAAACTTGCGAAGGCAGCAGGCGTTGCCGAAGGAAACCCGCACAAGTACCGCCGCACCTGTGCAACGATGGCTTTACGCAAAGGGATGCCGATTGAACAGGTATCAAAGATGCTGGGGCATGAGAGAATCGAAACCACGCAGATTTATCTTGACCTCGGTGAGGAAGACCTGAAAGCGGCACACAGAAGATACGTAGTATAGAGCAAAAGGGCATTGCCATGACAGCAATGCCCTCCGCGAATATGCAATATTCCTCAACCGGTTATATTGTATCATTTCGCCGGCGAAAATTCAAGCGGCAAAAGCAGCGGCAGGGCCGCTTTTCAACTTGATTTAGACAATTAAAGATAGGAAAACCAGAGGGATGTATACAAGAAAGACTTGGAAGAGTAAAAACGCGATTGAGATAGCAGAATACCATGACTGCAGGTATGGGGCACCGGGAAGAAGCAGGATGGAAAAAAGGAAAGCCACACCGGAAGAGATGGAGAAGCAGAACCAGAGAAACCGGGAGCGGAAAACAAGACATAAGCTGTGGGCAAACTTCAAGGAAGACGACTACTTTTCAACCTGGACGTTTAAGAAGGAAAGCAGACCGCAGGACATGGGAGAAGCAAAGCAGATCTTCAGCAAAGTGATCGGGCTCATCCGGAGGGAATATAAGAAGCGTGGGCATAAGCTTTGCTGGATCCGCAACATAGAGGTAGGCACAAAAAATGCATGGCATATCCATATCGTGCTGAACCGGATACCGGACACGGACCTGATTCTGAAAAAAGCATGGACATATGGCGGGATCCATAATGAACTGCTGTATACAAGTGGGGAGTTCACAAAGTTGGCGGTATATCTGTGCAAGACACCGAAGACGGACAAGCGTCTGAAGGAGAACAGCTATTCAACGTCCAGGGGATTAGCCGGGATCGAGCCGAAAAGGCGGGTCATGAAGGGCAAGACCTGGAAAAAGGAGATCAGACCGCCGAAAGGCTGGTACATCGATAAAGAGAGCGTCCGCCAGGGAGAGAACAAACTGACCGGACAGCCATACCGGACTTATATCCTGTTCCGGATACAGAGGGAATAAAGACACGGTAACAGGGCAAAAAACCACTAAAAACAATAGATAAAGACAAAATATGTGGACAGTGTGCATAAAATGTGCACAACTACAAGGAATAGGGCAGAAATGCGATAAAAGGGAGTCCACAGAAAGGAGAAATCAGTGGAAGAACAGAAAGAACACGTAAAAGCATATATAAAAGTTACCGGTCACAAATATGCCTGGATGCTGGAATGTGGAAGGGGACGGCTTTATGGCGATGGAGAAGGCAGCAGTTGCAGCGTAAATCGGAAGCTGACAGCAATAGAAGCTCTGGCAGACATGTTGGGACATATGAAACGAGGCGTGATGTTTGACCTGAAGATCAATGAAATAAACATTGCCAATTATATTAACCGGGGTTTCCTGGGCAAGTGGAAGCAGAACGGATGGAAAACTGTAGGAGGTGCACGCGTGAAATACGCAGAAGAATGGAAAAAAGTGCGTTTTGAACCGCATGCATTCAGAGCAGAATATGTTCATGATTTGGAGATACCGGCATGAGCGGCGAGTGGGACGGCTTCTTGCTGCCGAAAAACGGCAGGAAGAAAAAGCGGAAAAAACATGGCAGGAGCATCATGCAGGCAGGGAAATACTGCTATCTGTGTGCCAGATTCTACGGAGACTATGGGCGAAAGCCTGTGCAGAAGCACCACATAGTCTTCGGGCGGGGAAACAGGCAGATATCAGAGGAGCTGGGATTGACCGTCTACCTGTGTGACCAGCACCATGAACACGGACCAGATGCCGTCCACGTGAACCATGAAATGGCACGAATTTTGCAGGCAGACGCACAGGAAGTATATGAACAGACACACACCAGGGAGGAGTGGATGGAGCGAATTGGGCGGAATTACAAACTATAAATGGCAGAAACAGTTCGAGGAGCATTGGGGCATCCTGCATAATCGATACGGAAAGCGGGATCTGCTGAGAGAATGGCCGGAGACAACGGCAAAAGTGATGAAAGCATTGAAGAGAAAGGAAGGCAAACAGAATGAACAAAGTAATCTTGATGGGAAGATTAACCAGAGACCCGGATATCCGACATTCTGCTGGCGAGAACAGTACAGCAGTTGCACGTTATACACTGGCAGTGGATCGCAGATACAAGCGTGATGGCGAGGCAGGTGCTGATTTTATCAGCTGTGTGGCGTTTGGACGCAGTGCAGAGTTCGCAGAGAAGTATTTCCGCCAGGGGCTGAAAGTAGTCGTTACAGGTCGTATCCAGACAGGAAGCTATACCAACCGGGACGGCAACAAGGTTTACACGACAGATGTAGCCGTAGAGGAACAGGAATTTGCGGAAAGCAAAGCGGCAGGACAGAGAAACCGGGAAGAAAGCAGCCAGGAACGGCCAGAGCCGATGCCAGTGGATGAGAACGGATTTATGAACATCCCGGACGGTATTGACGAAGAACTGCCGTTCGCATAGAAACTGATCTGAATTACGGCAAGGAGAAAGGAAGAAGATATTATGATGTTCACAAAATTTGGCGAAATGAACTCCTACAAGGAGATCAATGAACTGGCGGAAAACCTGTTCAACGAGGGCGATATCAAAAGCCTGAAAGAAATGGCTAAAGAGAATGGGATTCCGGAAGATATGACAGAGATGTACCTGCAGGGCGAGATCCCACAGCTCTGCGAGGCAATGGATGCGGCACTGGGCAAGATCGATGTCGAGGTCAGAGAGCTGAAGCCGCAGGAGATCATGCTGGACTGGGTGGAATACCTGAGAGGTCAGTGTATGGAAAATGAGATGCTTGCGTTCCAGGTACGAAAAAAGGGCAAGAGCCTGGCGGGATGCATCGGGACATTACTGCAATGGTCCTATGCTACCAGAGTAACTGTACACAAGGATGTGGCGAAAGCAGCAGGCATCGGAGGAAACTATAAGCTTGGTATGTGTCCAGGGATGGCAACCGCAAAGAAACTGATCACAGAGTACTATATGGGAAAGTAGGCGGCAGAAATGAAAAAGAAAGCTATCGAAAAAATCCCATACCTGGGACTGAAACAGGTCAGCAGAGGGCAGGATGTGAAATATATCGGGGTAACGGCGGTCAAAACCGTGGGACACGAAAAGCATCTGTTCCTGGAAATGTATCGAAACGAAAAAGAATCAATGGATATTCCGGTCGTGCGGATCGCACTGACAAAGAAAGACTTCGGCACTTACTACCCTGACAAAGATACATGGACAAGAGAAAAAATCGGAAAGGACTATTATTACGGTTCAACACTGGTCTGGAATAAGGCAGGGGGAAGGACAGAGCGAAACAGCAGGGCAAAAGCCAATATCCTTGCCACCGAAGAAGATATGCAGCGTATTGAAAAATTCTGTGGAAAAAATGAATGGTATAAAAGCGAATGGTGGGAGCACATATACTGGTTTCAGAGTTCTATCGTGCATGAGGAAAGAAGACGGCGGGAAAACAGAAAGTATGAAAGACGGCAGCAGGCGTTGAAAGACCGCCAGGAGCACACACCGGAACTCCCGGAAGCGGAGATCCTGGAGATGGCAGACATGTTCTATTTCTACCAGAAGCATTATCTGTATTACAAGAAACGCGGCTGCTGGGTGCGGATCGCCTGCACAAAATGCGGCGGCGTAACCGAAGCCAGATGGAAAGGCGGAATAAGCTACGAAAGCCAGTACCAAAAATGGGTGGACCCGCCGAAAGAGGGTGTTCTTGCACCATGCCCGATGTGTGGGGAAATAGGCGAGTACAAATGTCAGGGCAAAGTCAAAGGTTCACATAGCAAAAGGATCTATGCATTCCTTGGACAGAAATACAAAGAAAAAGGCATGGTATTCCGTTACATAGAGCTGATAAAAGAATGGAAACTTGAATTGATGGCAGATGATAAAGAAGAAATCATGCATAATGCCAGCGAAGAGATTTCCGGTATTGAAGTAGCGAGAGCCTATCTGATGCCGGGGGAGAAAACACAGATTGATTACCATAAACATAGCTGGGTTGACGGAAAAGATTACTGGGATGACTGCAACCTGTACGGCAACGTCAACATCACGATCCATGCAGGGCGGATCCTGCCGCATACCTACCGTGAAATGCAGGGAACTATATTCCAGTACAGTGCCCTGCAGGAATATGAAAAAATGGTCCCGGAAGTCAACCCGGTCAGCTACCTGGAACGCTGCCTGGATATCCCACAGTTGGAAATGGTTGTAAAAATGGGATTAAGCGAGATCGCGGCGTCCATCGTCCGGTGTGAGTGCGGCATTATAGCAGACACAAATGCAAAACGGCTGGATAAATTCCTGGGGATCCGGAAAGAGCGGACACAGCAATTGATTAAAAGCAAGGGCAACTCTGCACTCCTGGAAGTTATGAAGATGGAAAAGAAGCTGAAACAGAACTGGACAGATGAACAGATCGAACATCTGGCAGTGACAAGACTGAAACAGGGACGGGTCGAACAGGCATTACAGTACATGGGCATACAGAAGCTTCTGAACCGGATAGAACGGTATGCCGGATGCAGATATGAAAGTGCCTGCCTGCGTGCACAGGAACGGATCAGACACATGGCAGTAACCTACACGGATTACCTGGGTATGCGGCTGTCACTCGGGTATGACCTGACGAACACGGTATACCAACAGCCGAGGGATCTGGAAGCGGCACACAACAAGATGGCAGCAGAACAAAACAAGAAAGAGGCAGACAAACGTCTGCAGGAAGTAAAAAAGAGATTTGCAGGCATCCGGAACAGCTACCGGAAGCTCAGAAACCGGTATTTCTATGAGGATGATGAATATATCATCCGGCCGGCAAGGTCAGCGGAAGAGATTGTCATGGAAGGCAGGATTCTGCACCATTGCGTTGGTGGGGACAGCTATCTCAGAAAACACAATGACGGACAGACCTACATTCTGATGCTGCGGTTTGCAAAAGAACCGGAGATACCGTACATAACTGTAGAGATCGAGCGGGACACGCACCAGCTCATCCAGTGGTACGGGGCACACGACCGCAAACCAGATAAAGAGCACATGCAGAAGTGGCTGGATGATTACGTGGGGCATCTGAAACAGAAAGATGCAGAAGCAAAGCAGAGGGCACAGAGCGTGGCGTAAGGAGGGAATATGGAGTACACACAGATCACACTGAATGACTGGATGGAGATGAAACAGAAGCTGAAACAGGAACTGCTTGGCGTGAAGCAGTCCTTTGTCCGGATCGGGTACGCACTTCGAAAGATCGATGATGCGAAACTGTACGAACAGGACGGATACAAGAGCGTTGCGGAGTTCGCCAAAGCGGAATATGGCCTTGAAGGTTCCACGGTATCACGATTTATGAGCATCAACCGGGAATATTCCATAGACGGCTATTCCGAACGCCTGAAGCCGGAATATGCAGACTTCAACCGCTCCCAGCTGGAAGAGATGCTGAAGCTTCCAGAAGCAGACCGGGAGATGATCACACCGGACACGGCAAGAAAAGAGATCCGCGATATCAAGAAATTCAACCATGCAGAACCGCAGGAGGGCATCGCAGACGATGTAACGGACCTGATCCGGCACTTCGGGAAAGACAATGCAGATACACTGAAAAAGCTGTATCAGTGCGGTATTGCAGATAACCTGTATGAAAATATCAACCGGCTGATCGAGATCGTAAACCCGGGCGGCAGCAGGAGCTACCGTAAAGGGCTGTTCTTCCTGATGTTCCATGAAGACTGCCTGAAATATAAGAAATACGGACAAACACCGCAGAGAATGGAGTACCGTGAATTTTTTGAACGGATCTTGGATGTTTTTGGTGATGAACCGGAAGAAGAGACAATGGAAGGGGTGACAGAAGCTGAGCATGAAAGAACGGATAGCGAACATGAAAGAGAAGTGGAAGAACTGGCAGCAGAACCGCAAAGAGATAGCAGAGTTGAGAGAGAAGATCCTGAGAGAGGGGAACATGAACAGGAGCGAACTGGACAGCCAGATCCGAAAGTCGAAGAACCGGAAAAAACAGTAATTTCGCCGGCGAAAAAAACGGAAGAAAAAGAAGAAACTGTTCCGGAAATCATTGAAAGTGAAACTGAAATTGAAGAAAGTGTTCCAAAAATCATGGAAAATGTGGTTGAAATTGAGGAAGACGTTCCGGAAATAAGCGAAAACGTAATTGAAACAGAGGTGAAAGTTACCCATCAGATTAAGCTGGGAGCGGAATTCTTCGACGATGCGGCAGCAGGAAGAAAGAGCTTTGAACTGAGAAAGAACGATCGCAATTACAAAGAGGGCGATATGTTAGAAATGGAAGAGATCAAAGACGGAAAGAAAACCGGGCGAAAATGCAGTAAGCGTATTGTATACATGATGGAAAACTTTGAAGGACTGGAAAACGGATATTGCATCCTGGGATGCGAATTGCTGTAAAGGAGAGGATGATAGGATGTTTATACATTTAAAAGATTTCAAAAGAATGCTCAAGCAAGCCTATACAGGCGTAGGGTTATGTGTGGCACGAAGAGGGGATGATCTGCTGTTCAGTGGTTCTGGCTGGGCGATTGCCACAGAAAAAGGGTCAATGGATAAAAAGCAGCTGGCAGCAGTCATTGAACTGACTGGTGAACTTCCGGGAGACGGGGAAGCTCTCAAAGCAACAAAGGAAGAGAATCAGTATGAGATCGGCGAAGTTCACTGGGATATGATAGACAGAACAGAGAACCGAGAGGAAGAAGAAAAATTAACCGTGACGCAGGTTGTGTTAGAAAGATATCCATATGGCAAGGCTATGAGGGTATTGCAGGCAGCAGACGGACGAGTAGAGGTGCTGGATGACAGATTCGCAAAAGCGATTGATTCCATGTTGATGAACTTGGAATATGAGTATGAAGTCCAGGGACCGTTCATCAACCGTAAATTTCCGAAACAGGTGTACTGGAAAAGCGAAGCAACGACACTGACTGCTCTGTTATATGATCAGGATGAGATGAAAGAAAAAGATATCCTGGATTATCTTCGGGATACAAAAATTGAAGGGTGAGTGGGAGAGAATGAATGATAATAAAAACTGCAGCACATGCAGATATCATAGCGAAAACGGAGTATGCAGATGCACAAGAAGTGAAGAATTCAGTGACGTAACAACGGAAACACATTGCTGTGATTGCTATCAGGAAAGAATGGAATATGACTGGAGAATGTCAGTATTGGACAGGTTCATGAAAGGGGCGAGAAGATGAAGAATGAAAGCAGCAGAAAAAAATGTGAAACGGAAAGCACATTATGATCATCTGGAGCAAAGTGTGGATGTCGAGGCGGCAAAGCGGTTCCATGAGCCAACATATATGCAACGGACACCACACTACGTAAAACAGGTGTATGACCAGCTGGAGCTGGCAGCAGGACTGAGCGGATTCGAGCTTATCGGTCTGAAGGACAGAAGAACAGGTAAGGAATACTGCAAAACCGATAATGAAGTGCATGAAAAGACATAATAGCACGGAAATGCATGAGGGGAGCGAACAATGGAAATTATAACAAAATTGGAGCAATATTATGCAATGAAGCAAGAAGCGAAAGACCTCCGACAGAGGATTGAGGCGGGGGAGCGTTATCTTGCAGAGATGGAAAAAGAGGGGTGTCAGGTATCGGATACGGTAACAGGAACGCGGAAAGACGGGACAATCGGAGTAATCTGTGTTACCGGATTTCCGATTCCGGAATATGAAAAGATCAAAACAATGACGAAAAAAAGAATAGCAAGGCTGAAAATACTGGAAGGGGAACTGATCGAAGCGATGAATCAGGTGGATGATTTTATCAATCAAATTCCAAAAAGCGAATTACGGATGATCTTTCGTCTGTATTATATTGACGATTATACATGGTTTCGAGTCGCTCACGTTATGAACAACCGGTTTCCAAAACGGAAAAACAAGTATACGGCAGACAGTTGCCGGATGTTACACAACCGGTATTTGGGAAAAATTGAAAAAAATTAAAAAATGTTCGCTCACGTTCGCTTAAAGTATGTTACAAATAAAATGCAAAAACAGACAGAAACATACCTCTTGATGTTTGGAAAAAGCCGCCGATTCATTCGGCGACTGACGGAATGTAGTTTAAGGGAAAAACATACGGCGTTACGCACCGTAGACTCTGGTTCGAATCCAGGCTTTCCGATCGGCAGCAGATGTTGCCGCTGCTGTGAATAATCAATAATTTCTTCCTTTCAGAAAAACGCACTTTAATGATAAGGTGCGTTTTTGCTTACGTAAAAATACGTAAAAAGTACTTGCAATACGTAAAAATACGTGGTATAATATAAACATGATAAGGAAAGGAGATAAATAACATGCCAATGAGTTCGAAGGAGATGATAAAACTTCTCCAGAAAAAAGGTTTCGTGATTGTCAGCCAAAACGGTTCACACGTTAAAATGGCCAACAGAGAAACCGGAAGAACGGTAATCGTTCCTTATCACTCCAAAGACCTGAAAAAGGGAATGGAGCAGGCAATACTGAAACAGGCAGGACTGAAATAGTCCTGCCACCTGAAAAGGAGGATTGTGCATGAACAGGTTATTTTATCCAGCTGTTTTTCACACAGCAGAAGAAGGTGGGTTCTGGGTAACATTTCCGGATATACCGGAGTGCATGACACAGGGCGATAATATGCAGGAAGCTTACGAAATGGCAGTTGATGCATTAGGATTGTCATTGACAAGTAGAGAAGCAGAAAGAGAAGAGATTCCGAAAGCATCTTCGCTTGATGAAGTAGATGCAGAGGACGGTACACTGGTTATTGTAGAGTTTGACATGGCGGAGTATCGCAGACGAAACAGCTCAAGGGCAGTCAAGAAGACACTCAGCATTCCGGAATGGCTGAATGAGGCAGCAGTCCGTGAGGGTGTGAATTTTTCACAAATCTTGCAGGAAGCATTAATGTCAAAACTTGGAATTCAAAGACAATAGAAAAGATACAAGACGAAGGGGCATCCGTTTAGCGGGTGTCCTTTTTGCATACTCAAACAGGAGGAACGGAATGACCGGAAGAAAAAGTAAATATGAAACACACGTGAAGCCGTATCTTCCGGAAATTGAGAAATGGTGCAACACCATGACGGAAGCCCAGATATGCAAGCGGCTCGGTGTTGGCAAGAGTGCATGGAATGAGTACAAGAAAAGATTCCCGGAACTAATGGAAAGTATTAAAAGGGGAAGGACAGATCTTGTATCTGATCTGAAAAGTGCACTGATTCGAAAAGCGAAAGGCTATGAATACACAGAAACCAAGATCACAAAGCAGAAAGTAGAGCTGCCGGATCTGATGAAACAGGCGTTGATTGAAGCAGGTTTCAAAAAAGAAGAACTGGAAAGGGTTGATCTTGTAAAGACAGAAATCAGCCATAAGAAAGCTTCTCCAGATGTTGCGGCGATTAATTTGCTGCTAAAGAATTACGACAAAGAGAACTGGGCGAACGATCCACAGATGCTTCAGATCAGGCAGGAAGAGTTGCGGCTCAGAGAGAAACAGGTAGAGAGCAATACATGGTAAGCGAGGTGAAGGAATGGCAGATAAAAAAGTATACGGTATGTATGAAAACAAATGCAAAGAAGAAGTAATACCAATGCAGAATATTTGCACGTTTACAGGAGAAATCAATGCTGAAAAAGACAGTGTTACGATTTTATTTCCTGACGCAGAAGCTAGTTCTATGGGGCTTGAGCCATGGAATACAGTTCTCCTTAGTGTATGCGAAAAGACTACAGGAAATGGACGAAAACGAGTGTCTTCTCAGGATTTTGAAGTATCACTTATAAGCAGGGCAGGACTTAGAGTTCAAGTCAAAAACCTCACGGGTAAAGAAGTTACCGGTTTTTATGCGACTGTTATGAAAGTCGCAACGTGATATGAAACAGACATTAGATACGTTCTATAAGTCGAAAGAGTGGGTGAGCTTGGTTGGTGCTATCAGATTGCAGAGAGTAAACGCTCAAGGTGATCTGATATGTGAGTATTGTGGGGAACCTATTGTGCGGGCATACGACTGCATCGGACATCATGTCATTGAACTTAACGACAACAATGTGAATGATGCAATGATTGCACTGAATCCAGATAACATACAGCTTGTGCACCATAAATGCCACAACAGAATACATAAGAAGTTCTGCTATGGAGAAGATATGCGGCAGATCTTTCTAGTATATGGTTCACCATTGTCCGGCAAGACGAGCTGGGTGAGGGAAGTACAGAACGAAGGCGATCTGATCGTTGATATCGACAGTATCTGGCAGAGCGTGAGCGGATGCAACCGGTATACAAAACCCGGAACGCTGAACAGTATTGTATTTGGCATCCGGGATTATCTTATTGAGAGCATCAAGTATCGGCGGGGAAAATGGCGGAACGCTTACATTGTCGGTGGCTATCCTCTGATCAGCGAGCGAGAACGATTATGCAAGACACTGGGGGCAAGGGAGATACTGATCGACACCAGCAAAGAGCAATGTCTTGCACGACTGAAGAGCTGTTCGGATGGCAGGAACATCGCAGAGTGGACACAATACATCGAAGAATGGTGGCACAGGTACTCCCCCCACGTCCCCTGATACGATAGCTGGGATGGACTGTCGGGGAGGGGGTTTCTCTCACCGAAAACCGAAAAATGAGATTTTTGGATTTGAAAAATGAGAAAAATTGAAAAAAGGAGGCAGGATAATTGAAAAATACGATCGTTATTGACGCGACAAGAAACTGCATATGCGATCTGGTGAGTGCCGTTGATAACGGTGAAAATCGTTTTTTCATAGAAATCAGGGCAGATACGGCACTGAACCCAAAGCTGCAGATTGAAAATGAACAGATTACAATAACAGGATCCACGTTTTTGTATGAGGTTGGGACTGCTTACTATATAGGAGATGAAACGTTACAGTTTCGCATTGTAGATGACGAGAACGTAGGGGAATATTTTAGCATTGAAAAAATCGCAAAAGTAGATGGAAATCTGTTTTTGACACAAGAATCAAATTATATATATACCTTGTTGGATGTCGTGCAATCAATGGGAGATATACCAATCGCTACCACAGAACGACTTGGAGGTATTATTGTTGGATCGACACTGTGTATTACGCCGAGTGGTGTTCTGGATGTGCTATCTGGTGAAATAGCAATGCCAATCACAACAGAAGAATTGGAAAGAATTTTAGTGTGAGGTGAATATGTATACAAAAAGAAAAGAAGTGATGCGATGTTAAACAATCTATTTGAAACCTGGAACGCCGGATTTCTTGCGGATGGTGGACGAAATCTGGCAGAAAACACTAACCAAGGAGTGACTGGCTGGTACTGGTCAATGTCGGCGAGGGGGGCATTCGAAGACTGAAGTAATTGAGGATGGGTTCGTACTGCAAAACTTGTTAGGGATAAAAGCGAATTTAACGGTAATTGGTCTTATCTGCACTTTGATAAACCGGGAATTAAAAAATACTTACCCAGTACTATATATACGATTTCAATCGATATAAAACCGAGTGTTATTACACAAATTGCCGCTAACATCAAAAATGGAGACGGCACAAATCCTATAGCAAATGATGCAAAAACAAAAGAACTGATTGCGAATTCTTGGAATAAAGTGATTTGGAAAATAAGAACATATTCATCACTACCTGAATTAAAACAACAAGTATTATATTTGATTAAAATGAATTCTGGTGTAGGAATTTCTTACCAATTTCGAAATCTAAAGATTGAAAAAGGAACAGAAGCAACTGCCTGGACGCCAGCTCCTGAAGACACTATCGGCAATGGTGACTACCCGAACTCAATCTTTACGAACACCATTCCCGTTAAGAAAAACACACAGTATGCCTACGGTCTGGAAAATGCTGGTACGTTACCAGCCCACACCGTGCGATATCTGAAATCTGATGGAACATATATCAGGTCGGAAGACATCGCGGAAAATCAGACTAGTGGTATCAGAACCGTAACATTTGATGGGGACTATGATATTGAGATCATGTTCCCGGACGGCTTAACAGACGATGAAAAAAATAATTTCTATTATAGGAGGATTGGAATAATGTCAAAATTTTTGGACACAGCCGGATTAACTTATCTCTGGAGCAAAAACAAAACAGCACTCGGCAAAAAGGTAGATAAAGTAGACGGAAAAGGGCTGTCTACAAACGACTATACAACAGCAGAGAAAAACAAACTGACAGGAATCGCAGACGGTGCAAACAAATATGTGCATCCGAGTTACACAGCGAAAACAAATGGACTGTACAAAGTGACCGTGGATGCAACCGGACACGTATCTGCCACGACAGCAGTTACTAAGACAGATATCACGAATCTGGGAGTGCCTGGAAGTAACACAACCTATTCCGACTTTAAGGGGGCAACAGCGGATGCGGCAGGTGCACACGGACTGGTACCGGCACCGGCAAAGGGAACGACTGGATCATTCTTGAAGAGCGATGGAAGCTGGCAGGCACTCTCACTGGATAAGAACCTTGGATTAGATGAAGGATTTTTGGAATTGAACTGGGGTGACAGCTATTCCAGAGTAATCATTCCGGCAGCTACAGCATCTCTTGCAGGCTTCATGCCGGCTGCAATGTACACAAAACTGAATGATCTGCCGACAAATGCAACGTTGGCCAGTACCTACGCGAAAAAAACCGACATCACGGGCGTGTACAAGTACAAGGGTTCCCTGGCGGATGCAACGAAACTGCCGACTACAGGGCAGGTTACCGGTGATGTGTACAATCTGGAAGCAGCATCTGATTATGGACCGGAAGGAACGAATGTAGCATGGGACGGTAAAGCATGGGATGCACTGGGCGGTCTGTTCGTAGTTGATGCGATCACCAACGCTGAAATTGACGCTATCTGCGTGTGATTCATTGACGCAGTCATAATAAGGAGGAAGAAACATGGCGTATCTGGACAAGTCAGGGCTTACTGAGTTATGGAAGAAAGTGAAAAGTTATGTGGATGCCAATGGCGGCGGAACACCGACAACAATTACAGGAAATGCAGGTTCAGCAACCAAGCTCCAGACAGCACGGGCAGTAGATGGCGTCAATTTCAACGGTACGGCTGACATTGCCCATTATGCCGTGTGTTATACGACAGGCTCGACCGCCGCAAAGACGGTCAGCCTGACGAACTTCAAGCTGGTAGCTGGTGCGAGAGTGTTCGTGCGGTTTAGCTACGCCAACACTGCAAGTAACCCAACACTGAATGTCAATTCTACCGGGGCGAAAGCAATTCAATACAGAAACAGTGCCATACCTGCAAACCTGATCAAGCAGTATGCAGTATTGGAGTTGGTGTACAGCGGATCATATTGGTATGTAGTTGGCGATATTGATGCAGCAGTGGTTCTGTCAACGGCAGCAGTAACACCGTCAGCAATAACAACGTGGGCGTATTCGGCGGCAATCAGCACACTGGCAAATTACGATGAGATTCGTGTGTGGCTGGAAGTTTCTGACGGGCAGAAAGGCTGGGTAACACTTACGCGAAGCGATCCGGCAGAAACCGTGATCACAATGTACCTTAGTTCTACATACAATGTGCGTGTGCAGCTGAAATGGGACACCGCAAACAATAAGGTAGGCGTATATGTACGAAATATCGGTTCAGGTTGGACAGTGGGACAAGTGAGCATGAAACGCATCGAAGGGGTGAAGCTGAAATGAGTAGAAAAGCAGAATTATTAGATGCGATCAACCATGATGCGGCACTCATACCTCTTGTTGATGAAGCAGTATTTTTGGAGGGCCGATTGGAGGAGCTGAAAAAACTGCCATTTATTAAGGTTCATCCAAAAGATTCTACCAAACAGAAAGCGACAACGGCACAAAAGCAATATAAAGAGCTTTTGCAACAGTATGTCAATATCATTCGTGTATTGATCAGGGCAACAGGAACAGATGAAAGCGATGATGAGTCACCGCTCAGAAAGTGGGTAAATTGTGTTAATTCAAAATACAACAATCTGGACTCCTGACAATTCGTTTCTTCTGGAGTACCGTGCACGTGCAGAAACGGGCGAGATCATCATAGGTCAGGAGTTATGGCAGGAACTGGACAACTTGGCAGAGGATTTTTATAACGATCGGTATTTTTACGATACGGATGCGGCAAGTCTGAGGATGGATTTTATGGAAAACTGCGTGCGGCTGACAAAATCGCCGTACTATAACAAACCTATGGTGTTGATGTTATGGCAGAAAGCATGGATCGAAGCGTTTTACAGCTTCAAAATGGCAGAAACCGGATTTGACCGGTTCAAGAAAACCATCTTGCTGATTGCCCGAAAGAATACCAAAAGCGAAACATCCTCAGCCCTGGCAAACAGTGAGTTTATTGTAGGAAATGAAGGTGCAGACATATGCTGCAGTTCAAACGATGAAGCACAGTGCAGCATCGTTTACGATGCCATTGATCTGATGCGGCAGCTCTATGATCCGGGTGACCTGGATACAAAGAGAAACCAGCGTTTCATCCTCAACAAGGCAACGAACACGAAGATCTTTAAGATGTCGGACCGCACCAAAAACAAAGAAGGACGAAATATTGACTTTGCCATCGTGGACGAAACCCATGAAATGAAAGAAAACATCATAGGAAAATCCATCGAACAGTCACAGAGCCTGAAAGACAATCCAAAATTCATCGATATTACGACAGAAGGATTTGTGATAGACGGCTATCTGGACGATGAGCTGAAAAAAGCCAGAAAGGTGATCACAAAGGAAGATGACACACTGGCAGGCGAAAGGCTGTTGCCCTGGCTGTATACGCAGGACAGCGAACAGGAAGTCTGGAACGGAAACCGGAAGAACCGACTGTGGCAGAAGTCAAATCCGACACTTGGGATTGTCAAAAAGTGGGAATACCTGGAAGAACAGGTTGACATGGCAAGAGAATCGAAAGCAGATCGTATTTTTGTACTTTCGAAAGATTTCAACATCAAACAAAACGGCACAGAAGCCTGGTTGAATCTGGAAGATTATGAATATCATGCAGTGTATGACCTGGAAGAATTTCGCGGATGTATCTGCATGGGTGCGGTCGATCTGTCAGAAACAACCGACCTGTGTGCGGCAAAAATTCTGATGATGAAACCAGGCGATCCGACCAAGTACATCTGTCAGCATTACTTCATACCGGAAAGTAAGCTGGAAGATTCCGATGACTGGAACGCAGGGGCACGTTATAAGGAATGGGCAAAACTTGGAGTCCTGACGATCACAGAGGGCAATGACATTGATCTGGCAAAAGTGGCAGACTGGTTTTACCAACTGTATACCGACTACAACATCCGTCTGTGGAAATGTGGATACGACCAGCGATTCGCAAAAGACTGGATCAATCGCATGGGGTTCTACGGCTGGCAGCGTACCAGTGATGAGGATTCGGATCTGGTTATGATTCTGCAGAACGCTCAGACACTTTCGAATGCGATGAAACTGTGCGAAGCAGATCTGAAACACCAGCTGATCAATTACAACGAAAACGTTATGGATCGTTGGTGCTTCAAAAATGCAGGCATCAAAGTGGACGATCATGGGCAGTGTCTCTGCATCAAACAGGAAACAAACAAGCGAATAGATGGTGCGGTCTGCCTGATCATCCTGTATGAAATGTACAGGAGATATCGCACGGAGTTCATGCAGATCATTGCGAATGAGAAGTGAGAAAGCAGGTAAATATATGGGATTTTTTGACAGATTAAGAAGAAAACCACCAAAGACGCAGAAATGGGCACAGACACTGAATGGTTATGCCCCTGTGTTTTCACAGTTTGGGACAAACATTTATGCTTCCGACGTTGTGCAGCAGGCGATCAAGTGCATCGTGGATGAGATGAAGAAATTAAATCCTGCACATATCCGATACAACGGAAACGACCCGGTGCCGGTAAACGATGACATCCAGACAGTTCTGAATAATCCGAACCCGCTTATGACAACGAGCGAATTCCTGGAAAAGATCCTGTGGCTGTTGTTGCTGAATTACAATGCATTTGTCCTTCCGACCTATTACATATGGGAAGATGAAAAGGGGATTCAGAAAAGGAAATACAGTGGACTCTATCCGCTGAAGCCGACACAGGTGGATTTTATCGAAGACGGATCGGGGCGGATGTATGTAAAAATGCGTTTTGAAAACAATTTCGAAACGACCGTGCCATACGATGACCTCATCCACATCAAATACAATTATTCCGTCAATGAATATATGGGCGGCGATGCGTCCGGCCAGCCGGATCACACGGCACTTCTGAAAACTCTGGAACTGAATGACACACTGCTCAAAGGAATCGCAAAAGCGATGAATTCGAGTTATGCGGTCAATGGTGTTGTAAAGTATAACACAATGCTGGATGACGGAAAGATAGAAGCAGCGTTGAAGGAACTGGAACGAAAACTGAACAATTCAGAGAGCGGATTTTTGCCGCTGGATTTGAAAGCGGAATATACACCGTTACAGCATGAAATCAAGCTGGTGGATGAAGAGACGCTGAAATTCATTGACGAAAAGATTCTGAGGAACTGGGGTGTACCGTTATCTATTCTGACCGGTGACTACACAAAAAGCCAGTATGAAGCATTCTACCAGAAGACGCTGGAGCCGCTGATCATATCCATATCACAGGCTTTCACCAAAAAGCTGTTTACAGACCGTGAGAGATCATTTGGAAACCGGATCGAGCTTTATCCGAAAGATCTGATCTTTATGACGGTAGAGCAGACACTTGAAATGGTGAACCTGCTGAGCAACACCGGTTCCATCTATGAGAATGAGAAGCGTGTGGCGTTTGGACTTCGGCCGCTTCCGGAACTGGAAGGAAAGCGTTATATGTCACTGAACTGGGTTGATATGGATATTGCAAATCAATATCAAGTTGGGAAAAACAAGGAAGAAGGAGAGGCAGATGAACCAGAAGAATAAACCGCTGGAACAGCGTTCCTATCAGTTTGAGGTCCGGGCAGAAGAATCCGAAGCCGGGAATATCATTACCGGTCGGCCGATTGTATATAACAGCCGGACAGACCTTGGGTGGTTTGATGAGATCATCGAACCGGGTGCCCTGAACAATACAGATCTAACAGATGTCAGATTCCTGGTAAACCATGATACCAGCAAGATTCCGCTGGCAAGATCCAGACGGAATAACGGAAACAGTACCATGCAGCTCACTACCGATAATGACGGTCTGGGCATCCGGGTAACACTGGACACAGAAAACAACAGCGAAGCCAGGGCACTGTACAGTGCCGTACAGCGTGGCGATATTTCCGGAATGTCGTTTATGTTTGGCATCCGGGATGAAGAGTGGGAGAACCTTGACAGCGACCACCCGACACGCCATATCAGAGATATCAGCACAGTCGTCGAAGTAAGTGCCGTGACATTTCCGGCCTATGAATCGACTGAAATAAATGCACGAAGCAAGGAGGCGTTGGACAATGCCCGGTCAGCAGTGGAGACTGCAAGGCAGCAGAATGCACCATCAGTGGATACTGATGACCTGGAACTTTTGAAAGAGAAAGCAAAAATCTTAGGAGGTTTTTAAATGGGCAGAAAGAAAGTATTAGAGAAACGCCTGGCAAGACTGCAGGCGAAGAAAACAAAACTGACAGAGAGAGCACTTGCATCCCAGGATGCAGCGGAAGTAAGAAGCATCAATGAGGAACTGAGCGAGTTGAACGAAGAAATCGCAGAAACACAGGAAGAGATCGATGCGATCGGTGAACCGGATCCGAAACCAGAACCGAATCAGCAGAGAAGTAACCCGCCTGTGGGAGCACAGCAGGTCAACAACAAAATCCCGATGGCATCCTATTCTCAGAATCCGGCAGGTACACAGCAGCGAGAGAACAAGGATCCATATGCTTCCATGGAATATCGCGAGGCATTTAAGGCATATGTGCAGAGAGGTACACCAATCCCGGCAGATCTGACACAGCGTGCAGGCGGTGATGCAGGACCAACAGTTGCGGCTGATCTTGGTATGATCATCCCGACAACGATCATGAATGAATTCATTAAAAAAGTTTCCAAAGTTTACGGCCAGCTGTACAGCAAAGTACGCAAGCTGAATATTCCGGGCGGCGTAAAAGTACCGATTTCGGATCTGAAAGCAAATTTCAAATGGATCACGGAAACCGCCGCTTCAGACCGCCAGAAAGCCGGAGACATCAAAGAGTATGTGGAATTTTCCTACAATATCGGAGAGATCCGTGTATCTCAGACCTTACTTTCACAGGTTGTCGCTCTCCAGATGTTTGAGGATGAGATCGTCCGTATTATGACAGAGGCATATGTGGAGGCCATGGACAAGGGCATCATTTCCGGAACAGGTGCAGGTCAGATGCTGGGTATCCTGAAAGATACCAGAGTCACAGAACAGACCGGTCATATTATCGAGTTCACTGCAGAACAGTTTGGAGACTGGGCACAGTGGAGAAAGAGACTGTTTTCTATGATTCCACTTTCCAAACGTGGCAAAGGAGAGTTTATTTTTACCGCCGGTACGGTAGAATCCAACCTGCTGACCATGAAAGATGCAAACAACCGTCCGGTCTTCAAAGAGGCTGCGGAGTTAAACGTTGGAGAAAGTGCAACGGACGGCAGATTCTACGGCCGCGAAGTAACGATGGTTGAACCGGATATTGTAGCAGATTTTGACACGGCAAGTAGCGGTGATGTCGTAGGTGTGTACTGGATCCCGGACGATTATGCGATCAATACTAATCTTGCATTTGGCATGAAACGCTATTTTGACGAGGACAAAAACGAATGGGTGAACAAAGGCTTAACGATCGTTGACGGAAAGATCCTGGACCCATCCGGTGTCTATATCATCAAAAAGAAATGATGAGGTGAGAAATGAGCAGCACAACAGTAGAAGCATTAAAAGGATTATGTGCCGCAATCAGAAATGACGGTACGGCAGCAGGTGACATTCCGGGGAATACCATCCCGGAAGTCATCGATCAGATCACGGCAGCGAAAGAAAGCCAGAACAAGGCATCGGAGACAGGCAAAAATACAAGTGAGTAGGAGGTGTCAGGGTGACGGATGAAGAACTGCTTGCAGCAGTGAAAAAGAGGATAGGCATTACAGGTGATTATCAGGACGATACGATCAGCGGGCATATTCAGGATGTAAAAGACTATATGGCAGACAGTGGCGTAAGCGATGCGGTCATGGAGTCCGATGCGATCCTTGGAGCCGTTACCCGTGGTGTATCAGATCTGTGGGATTATGGGAGCGGAAGCGGGGAGTTTTCCCCCTACTTCTTCCAGAGGGTCACGCAGCTGACGTACAAAGGCGGTGAGGGCATATGAGAGAATACAGGCCGGCATTGTTCACGACTCCGATAAAACTGCTGGCACCGGGCTATCAGACAGTCAAGGGTGTGCCAAGGAAGATTTATCCAGAAGATGGAGAACTGATCTGGTGCAGTTTTAAAACTTATGGTGGGACAGAAAGGACAGTCAATGATATCTATGCGATCGAGGACACTGCGGTGATCGAAACCTGGTATCGCCCGGATATCAGAAGTGACTGTCGGATCATGCTGGCAGAAAACGGTGCCGTGTATGACATCCTCAATGAGCCGGAAGATATGGAGCAACGGCATAAGTACTGCAAATTTAAGGTGCAGCGGATTAAGGGAGGTGCGTAGTCTGGGAAAAAATATGCTGAAACTGGATACCAGTGCTTTTGAAGCATATGCAGAGAGACTGGACAGGCTCGGTGCAAACCTGAAACCGATCTTTACGGAAGCTCTGGAACAGGCGGCTGATAAGATCACGCAGGACACACAGGAAGCGATGCAGAACCAGAACCTTCCGGCGGGAGGAAAGTATCACCATGCCGGAAACCCGACAGAAAGAAGTATCCTGGAGCATCCAAAAGTGAAGTGGTCCGGTATGATCGGTGAAATGGGAGTAGGCTTTGACTTTTCAAAGCATGGTGCAGGGGGTTATCTGATTACCGGAACGCCCAGGATGGCACCGGATCGGGAACTGAACAAAATTTACAAAAGCAAACGGTATATGTCTGAGATTAAAAAAGGCATGAGAAACGTGTTTGAGGATGCGATTCAGGACTATATGGGAGGCTGAAATGGAAGATGATTTGATTGAGATCCTGTCAGGCTTTGGCTTTCCTGTATTCCGGCAGGGGAGCCTGACTGATACCGATGCTTATCCGGACAGTTTTTTTACATTCTGGAACAATGACAGTCCGGATCACGCACACTATGATGGGGATGAGTATGGTACCGAATGGGATTTTGACGTAAATTTTTACAGCACGGATCCAGAGAAAACATACAAAGTTCTGACGGATGCGAGAATCCGGTTGAAACAAAACAGATGGATTATTCCGGGCAAAGGGTATGATGTGGCATCGGATGAGGCCACACACACCGGAAGAGGAATGAGGGCATTTTATTTACAAGTATAGGAGGAAAAAAGAACATGGAAAAAAGCAAAAAGATTTATGAGTACAGAGGTGTTTCAGATGCGGTATACGCAGAGGTCCTGAAAGACGACAGCGAAAATTTTACGGTAGGTGAGGTAAAACCGTTTGTCGGTGTTTCGGAGATTGGAAAAACAACAGAGTCCAGTAATGAGCCACACTATTACGACAATATCCCGGCAATCATTATCTGTTCGACTGGTTCAGATGAGATTTCAATCACCGGTTCTGCATTCCCTATGGACACACTGGCAGAAATCACCGGACAGTATTACGATGAGGCAACCGGGATGATGGTCGAATGCGAACGCACGCAGAAGTACTTTGCATTTGGCTACCGCACGAAGCGAACAGATGGAACAGAAGTACTGGTATGGAGACTGAAAGGCTCGTTTTCCATTCCGGATGCCACACACGTGACAGAAGATGACGGAACCGATGCAAACGGTCAGGAAATTACATACACAGGTATTTCCACAACCCATAAATTTACCAAAACCGGAAAAACGGCGAAAGCGGTAAATGTTGATATGGGACTTGATCTGGTAGATGGCAGCACGTTCTTTGATACCGTCCAGACACCGGACAGTGTAAAGGCAAAAACAGCGTAAGGAACGAAGAACGTAAACAGACAGTGAATAAGACTTCCCGGCATGAAATGTGCCGGGATTTTACAAATGGAGGCAGATAAAATGAAATTAACCTTAAATGTATACGATGAAAAAGGCGAAGTAAAAAAGATATGCGAAGCACAGACGGTAGACCTGGAATTTGGGACGGTCCGTTCGTTAATGAAGGTGCTGAATGTAGACAAGATGGATGACAGCATGGAACTGCTGTCTTCTGTATACGGTGCATGGGAACAGGTGACAGGAGTACTGAACCGGTGCTTCCCTGATATGGAACCACAGGACTGGGAACATGTAAAGGTGAAAGAATTATTGCCGGTTGTCCTGAACATCCTGAAAGCATCCTTTACTGAAATCCTCAGAATTCCAAAAGACCCAAAAAACTAGAGGGCGGGGACGATGACACCCCGCTTTTTGAGGTGCTCTTTAATATTAACTATCAGTTGTGCAAAGAAT
>ERZ773252.1060-NODE-1060-length-29052-cov-4.290202_pt1 | contig 29052 bp, 23 predicted proteins | sample MGYA00580517_ERZ773252 | MGnify/ENA primary metagenome ERZ773252 (study PRJEB29015, sample SAMEA2737766) | human gut metagenome | biome: human gut; feature: human-associated habitat; material: faeces | place: China | collected 2012 ...
CACCGTCAAATGTATATATTCCACTGTACAGATGCTTTCTTCTTGCATCCATTACGGTTTCCCCTGCCACTACATCTTTTTGTATGTAGTCAAGTTCACGGCGTATAAGTTCCGTACCTATGTGATGTCCCTGATAGTCCGGGTGTACGATTACATCTGTTATGAAATATGTATAGCCGCCGTCACTTACGATGCGTGCCATACCGACAGGTTTATTGTCACAGACTGCTACGCAGAGATAAAATGAGTTTTTAAGGGCAATGGCTGCCCTTTTTTCAGTTACATTTATCCAGTTTACTGATTTTCTGAGTGCATTATAATCTTCAACGCTTATATTGTTTACATATGTTATCTTAGTTTCTTTGTTCATAATGTTTGTTATCCTTTTTTGGTTTATATATAAATATTTGGCTGCTCTTTTTAAACATCAATTTTATAGACTTTCATTGTATTTGATTTTATGTTTGTATTTGCAAATCAATATTACAGACATTTCCGACTGTTACTTACAGCATCGTATGTTTAAAAAGCAGTCTTTTTGTTTCTTAATATATTTTACCACAAGTATAATGTTTTGGGTTAGTCTTATTTGATATTCTGTCATAAAAAGAAAATTTGGCAAACAATGAACAAGCTCGTTATATGCCGATACTCTTTTTATGCCTGAACAGTTGCTAAGATGTAATATTTTTTAATGCAGTTGAATAAAATATTATTGCATATGAATTATATATCAGCGGGGCAATTTTTACCCTGACAATAAAATTAGACATTTGCGAAACTATCATAATCTCACAGTTAACACAACATATAATTAGTTTCGCAATCATCTATGGCAATTAAATAAATTTAAGGAGATTTCTATGGAACTTAAAACCGCACAGATAACTTCAAATCAGATAGTTTGTCACAGTGATACACAGATTACATTGGAAAATGATATGAATGTTCCTGACAGTAAACCCGATATAGATAAGATAATTAAAATAGAGGGAAATATTTTATCTAATTCGGTTGTGGCACTTGACGGCAGGGCAGGCATAAAAGGAACACTTGATTATTTTATTTTATATACGAGCAGTGACGATATTGTTCCAGTACATAATCTTTCCGGAAGTATAAATTTTGATGAGTCGGTAGGGCTTGATGAGGTTTCGGAGGGAGATGATATTGACTGTCATTTTGAGATTGATGACTGTCAGGCAAACCTTATAAATTCAAGAAAACTGAGCATAAATGCCATTATAGGGATACATTGCTGCAAGCCGGTGAGCGATAATTATGAGGCAGTGTCATCACTTTCGGACTCTGAGGATATAGGAATGACGGAGTCGGAGGGATTATATTCAAAGTTAAAGAATGTAGCATATACACATCTTGTTATCAGCAAAAATGATATACATCGTATTTACGAGGAGATAAATCTGCCGAAAGCAAAACCGAATATTGATTCAATATTGTATTATAATATAAGACCTCTTAACATCCAGACTAAAGTTGTCGAGGATGGTGTAAGACTTATGGGGGATTTGAATATTTTTGTTTTATATACTCCTGAAAATGAGGAGCGGAGCCTTGAATATTTTGAGACAGAAGCGGCTTTTGACGAGATTATAAACTGTAATAACTGCAATGAGGATATGATTCCTGATATTGATGTGAGTGTCGGCAGCAGGGAGCTTTCAGGAAAGCCTGATGAGGATGGTGAAAACAGGATAATAAGTTTTGAGCTGACACTGAAATTGCAAATGAAGTTTTATGAGAATAAAGAAACTCAGATACTTGACGATGCTTATTCAACGGCAATGGAGCTTGAGCCGGTAAGAAAGACTATGTCACTAAACAGGCTTATTATGAAAAATCAGAGTGTTTTGAGACTTTCTGAGCAATTTAATATAGACAATCAGGATAAAATACTTCAAATATGCAATACAACGGGAAAGATAACGATTGATGAACAGCAGGTTGTAAAAGACGGGATACAGCTTGACGGCGTGATGCAGCTTGATGTTTTGTATATGACGGAAAATGATTCTAATCCTTTATCTATCGAAAAGGTGGTAATGCCGTTTCGTCATGTTATCGAGATTGATGGCCTTAGTCCTGAATGTTACTATGAATTGCAATTTGAGATAAACAACATAAATGTTATGATGCTTGACAGTTCGGAAATTGAGGTCAAGGCAAATATAACATTATGTGCCATTGCTTTTTCAAATTTTGAGGAGAATTATATTTTTGATGTAAATATTGAACCACTTGATTTTGAGCGGCTTCATAAACTGCCCGGAATAGTAGGTTATTATGCGATAAAAGATACACCGGTGTGGGATATTGCGAAAAAATACCGCACGACCGTTGAGAGTATCAGCCAGCTAAATGATTTAAGTGGTGACATAGTCCATAAAGGGGAAAAACTGCTCCTTTTAAAAATGGTTGAGGGCATATAATTTGACATATTTAATTGCATAAATAATGTATATAGTGTAAAATAAATGCAGAAGCGAGTTAAGTTTTGAAATGGATTTAGCCCTGCTTCTGTATTTTTGTAGTTATTTTTCATTTACAGGTCTGATACGGAATGTCAGGATTTGTTAATGGCTAAGTAACTCTTGTGTCCTGAAAGGAGGATTTATGCGTATGAGATATGACATTATTATAGTCGGTGCAGGCCCCGGAGGTATTTTTGCATCATATGAATTGGTTAAGAAAAATCCTGAGATTAAGGCTGCCGTATTTGAGACAGGTCATTCACTTGAAAAGAGAGTCTGCCCTATTGACGGCGATAAGATAAAAAGCTGTATAAATTGTAAAAGCTGCTCTATAATGAACGGTTTTGGCGGGGCGGGTGCTTTTTCAGACGGTAAATATAATATAACAAATCAGTTTGGCGGTACTTTATATGAATATATAGGAAAAAATAAGGCGCTCGACCTTATGTATTATGTAGATGAGTTAAATCTTAAATATGGCGGTGAGGGTACAAAACTTTATTCGACAGCCAATACAGAGATAAAGAAACTATGTGTTCAGAACGGTCTTCATCTTCTTGATGCGTCTGTCCGTCATCTTGGAACAGATAAGAATTATGTTGTTCTCGAAAATCTTTATGCAGAACTTAAAGACAAAGTAGATTTCTATTTTGACACGCCTGTAGACAGTGTTTTACAGAATGGTGACGGTTATCTTATAAAGACGGCAAAAGGTGATTATCAGTGTGATAAATGTATCATATCAGCGGGAAGAAGCGGAAGTAAATGGATGGAAAAAGTCTGTTCAGAGCTTGATATTCCGACAAAGTCAAACCGTGTTGATATTGGTGTCAGAGTTGAACTTCCGGCAGAAGTATTTTCACATCTCACGGATGAACTTTATGAGAGCAAGATAGTTTACAGAACAGCGAAATTTGAGGATCTTGTCCGTACATTCTGCATGAATCCGCATGGTGTTGTAGTAAATGAAAACACAAACGGAATAGTTACGGTAAACGGTCACAGTTATGAAGACCCAAGCAAACACACTGAAAATACAAACTTTGCACTTCTCGTTGCAAAACATTTTTCAGAGCCGTTCAGAGACAGCAACGGATATGGAGAGAGCATAGCAAAACTTTCAAATATGCTGGGCGGCGGTGTCTTAGTGCAGAGATTTGGTGACCTTATAAGAGGAAGACGAAGCAATGCAACTCGTATAGCTGAGGGATTTGTGACACCTACGCTTTCGGCAACTCCGGGTGATTTAAGCCTTGTAATGCCAAAGAGAATACTTGACGGTATTATAGAAATGATATATGCACTCGATAAGATAGCACCGGGAACAGCAAATGACGATACGCTTCTTTATGGTGTTGAAGTCAAGTTCTATAACATGGAAGTTGAGATAGATGAAAACCTTGAAACTCCGCTTAAAGGACTTTATGTTATCGGTGACTGCAGCGGTGTAACACATTCATTGTCACACGCATCGGCAAGTGGAGTTCATGTAGCAAGAGCGATTGCAAGAGCAAATAAATAAGCAATAAAAATGAAATGAGGAATAAAGATGGCAGAAAATTATTCATTTTTTTCAAATAAGAAATGCGAGTATTTTCCATGCCACAAAGTATCAGATGAGATAGCAGAAAAGGACTTTAATTGCCTTTTCTGCTATTGTCCTTTATATCTTAAAGAAAAGTGTCCCGGAAATCCTGTTTACTTTGTGACGGCAAATGGAGAAAAAATAAAAGACTGTTCAAAATGTACTTTTCCACACAGGGCGGCAAATTATGAAGAGGTGCTTAAGTGCCTTATGTCAAAAGATGAAATTCTTGAAGTGGATATAAGTGAGCTGATTGTGGATATGGAGACGGAAATAGAACATTCATGTGGATTTGAGTCAATGGATGCGGAGATGAAAAGACAGCATAAGGAGATAATAAATGCAGCATATGATAAATTTTTCAGTGAGAAAAAAGTAAAAGTCATTCTTAAACAGATTGACGAAAGTGTGGTGACAACCGCCGGATTTGTATTTGGAGAGCAGACAATAGAATGTAACGCACTGGAAAAAATGAATGTGGCGTACGGCGACATAGACAGTGCTTATCTGTACGCATTTGGAATAAAGGATATTGATGAAAAAGTGTTGGAAGAAAGTTCACTTCTTGAAAAATATTATGTCGAATGTCTGATGATAGCGGCAACAGATGTGTTGAGAGACTGGATTAGAAGTTATATAGAAAGGAAGCACAGCGTAAGGCATAAAAAATATGTGACGGATTCATTTGGACCGGGATTTTATGGGATGGATATATCAGCGGTGCCAAAACTTGTGAAAATAACGGGGGCAGAGAAAGTGGGTGTGTCAGTTGATAAAAGCGGAAATATGCACCCGGCAAAAAGTTGTGTTGGGATTTATCTTGTGACGAAGAAAGAGTATGGGGAGAGGATAAAGGATTGTGCATTTTGCGTGGGAAACAAAGGTGGATGTGCGGTATGCAGGGGAAGATAGGAGAAAGTTGTTTTTGGCAGAATAAGTTATTTACAATGCAAATTTATGGTATAATTTTAATGATGTTGGGATCAAAAGGTATTTTGCCCCCAACTAATGCCATGGATTGCATTATTTTACATTTATATAAGATGGAGGTTCAAAAGATGACAGAGGGAAAGGATTTATTACAGGTATTATGGAGTGGGGCAGATGTACTCAGAGGGAAGATGGATGCAAATGAGTATAAAACATATCTTCTTGGTCTGGTTTTTTATAAATATTTATCAGATTCGTATTTGTCAAAGGCATATGATTTGATGAACGATGAGAAACCGGACAGCCTTGAAGAAGCACAAGAGTGTTATGAAGAAGTGATGGAGAGTGAGGATGCAAAAGATTTGCTTGAAGAATTAAAAGAGTCACTTCATTATACTTTAGATTCGGATATGACATATGTAAGTATGCTTAAGAGTGCAAAAAATAATTCATTTAATCGAGAAAAACTCCAAGCGGCATTTAACAGGATTCAGGAGTCAGACCAACTGTTTAATGGGTTATTTGCGGATGTTGACCTGTATTCAAATCGTCTTGGAACAGGAGACCAGAAACAAAGTGCAACGATAGCTGAGGTTATCAAGGTGCTTGAGGGTGCCGACCTGATTCATGCAAAAGGAGATGTACTTGGTAATGCCTATGAATATCTTATCGGACAGTTTGCATCTGAAACAGGAAAAAAAGCAGGAGAATTTTATACGCCGCATGGTCCGGCACAGTTGCTTTGCCAGATTGCAATGGACGGTCTTGAAGAAAAAAGGGGATTGCAGGTATATGACCCGTGTATGGGTTCAGGCTCGCTTATGCTTAGTTGCAAAAATTATTCAAAAGAACCTGATTATATAAGATACTACGGACAGGAACTTATGCCGTCTACATATAATCTGGCTAGAATGAATATGTTTCTGCATGGGGTTTTACCTGAAAATCAGCATTTAAGAAATGGTGACACATTGGATGCCGACTGGCCGACAGACGAAGAAACAGAGTTTGATGTAGTAACAATGAATCCGCCGTATTCAGCAAAATGGTCTGCCGCTGAGGGATTTAAGCAGGATGAAAGATTTATGGACTATGGTGGAAAACTTGCACCAAAATCTAAAGCTGACTATGCCTTTTTATTGCATGGATTTTATCATTTGAAGCAGACAGGAACTATGGCAATTGTGTTGCCGCATGGAGTATTGTTCCGTGGGGCAGCAGAGGGAACGATAAGGCAGACACTTTTGGAAAATGGTTCAATATATGCTGTAATAGGATTGCCTGCAAATATGTTTTACAATACATCAATACCGACTTGTATCGTTGTATTAAAAAAGCACCGTGAGGGCAGAGATGTATTGTTTATAGATGCATCGGGTACTGAATTTTATGAAAAAGAGAAAAAACAGAATGAAATGAAAGATGAACATATAGAAAGTGTTCTGAAACTTTATAAGGACAGGAAAACAGTTGAAAAAAAGGCATATCTTGCATCTTATGAAGATATTAAATCAAATGATTTTAATCTTAATATACCGAGATATGTAGATACAACAGAGGAAGAACCTGAGATAGACCTTAATGCGTTGACAAAAGATATGGCAGAAACAGATAAAGGTATAAAAGAAAGCACGGATTCATTACTTGGAATGATGAAAGAGCTTACTTTTGGCAATGAGGAAACAAAAAGTGCAGTGAACGAGCTTATCAAAGTGCTTGGGGAGGTGTGATTATGGCGAAAAAACCGAATATTAGGTTCGCAGGGTTTGAGGACGATTGGGAACAGCGTAAGCTGGGGGAGGTATGTGTAAGAGTAACCAGAAAAAACAAGAATAATGAATCTGATTTGCCACTTACAATAGCATCACAATATGGCTTGATTGACCAGAGAGACTTTTTTAATAAAGTTATTGCAGCCAAAGATATGAGTAATTATTACCTTTTGAAAAAAGGTGAATTTGCATATAATAAAAGTTATTCTAAAGGATTTGATTACGGTTCGATTAAGCGGTTAAATGCTTATGAACAGGGCTGTTTATCGACATTGTATATTTGTTTTTCTATTGAAACGGATGAAGTTGATTCAGACTATTTGGAGTGTTTTTTTGACACATTAAGTTGGTATCATGATGTGTCTGCAATATGTGCTGAGGGAGCAAGAAATCATGGTCTATTAAATGTGGATGTAGAAGCTTTTTTTAAAGATGTTAATATTGAGATGCCATCGCAAATTCAGGAACAAAGAAAAATATCGGTGTTTATCAATACCCTCGACCACCTCATCACTCTTCATCAGCGAAAGTGTGACGAGGTGAAAAAAGTAAAAAAAATTATGCTTCAAAAAATGTTTCCGAAAAAAGGAGAGAAAAATCCGGAAATCAGATTTAATGGATTTACGAACGATTGGGAACAGCGTAAGTTGGGGGAAGTGGCTGAATATAGAAATGGAAAAGCACATGAAAATAATATTTCAGAAACTGGAAAATATGTTGTTGTAAATTCAAAATTTGTTTCTACAGACGGAGAAGTAAGAAAGTTTTCAGCTGAACAGATAGAACCGTTGTATGAAGGAGAAATTGCATTTGTATTAAGTGATGTGCCAAATGGAAGAGCTATTGCAAGAACTTTTTTGGTTGATGAAAGTGGAAAATACACGTTAAATCAACGTATAGCAGGTATCACGCCTAATGAACATACAGATTCATATTTCTTACACATTTTGATGAATAGAAATAAATATTTCCTGAAATTCGATGATGGAAATAAGCAAACAAATTTGTCAGTTAATGATGTGATGCAGTTTGAAGAGAGATATCCATCATACAGAGAACAGACAAAAATCGGAGCCTATTTCTCCACCCTCGACCACCTTATCACTCTTCATCAACGAAAGTGCGAAGAATTAAAAAATGTGAAAAAATATATGTTACAAAATATGTTTGCAAAAGGAGAGTGATAAAAGTAACGGAAGTAATTAGTGCATTATTTTGAATTGTAATACAGAAAGTGAGGTAAAATCATGGAGATAATTTGTTTTCACAATCCTGATGAGGAAAATGGTTATTTAAGTAATTGGTTTCATTCAGATTTTTCTATTGATGAAATTGAATTTTCATCGATGGAGCAGTACATGATGTATAAAAAAGCTGTTTGCTTTTCTGACAAAAAAATAGCAGAAGAAATTCTTTCAATAAATGATGTTGCAGAAATTAAAAGATTAGGACGGCAGATTTCAAATTATAATGATAATATTTGGAATGGAAAGAGACAGATTATTGTGTACGAGGGACTTTTGGCAAAATTTTCTCAGAATTATTCACTTAAAAAGATGTTAAAAAACACAGGTGATGCAATGCTGGCGGAATGTGCCGTGAGAGATAAAATATGGGGTATAGGATTGTCTATGAGCGATCCAAAAAGATTAAACATTGACGAGTGGAGAGGTCAAAATCTGCTAGGATATGCACTGATGCAGGTTAGGGAGAAAGTTTAGTAGAATGAAAAACAGGAAACTCTTAATTTATATTAGAGGATAAATGTTTTCACGGAGAGGAGCATTTTTATGACTGAAAAAATTGGAATAGGAATACAGGAATTTGATGAAATCAGGGATGGTAAATGTTTTTATATAGATAAGACATATTTTATTCGTGAATGGTGGGAGAGCAAAGATAAGGCAACGCTTATTGCCCGTCCGAGACGATTTGGGAAAACTCTTAATATGAGTATGCTTAAACAGTTTTTTTCGGTAGATTATAAAGATAGAGAAGATTTATTTGAGGAACTTTCAATATGGGAGGAAAAAGAGTACAGGCAGCTGCAGGGAACATATCCTGTGATTAGTCTGTCATTTGCGAATATAAAAGAAAAAAATTTTCCGATGACAAGAAAGAAAATATGTCAACTGATTACAAAACTTTATGAAGAATATTCATTTCTTTTGTTTACCGGTTTGCTGGGCGAGGCGGATAAAAGATATTTTAGGCGGGTCTCGGAAAATATGGATGACAGTGATGCTTCTTTGTCTTTGTATCAGTTATCAGACTACTTGTATCGTTATTATGGTAAAAAAGTAATAATTCTTCTTGATGAATATGATACGCCTATGCAGGAGGCATATGTAAATGGATTTTGGGATGAGTTGGCTTCATTTACAAGAAGTCTGTTTAATTCTACATTTAAAACTAATCCATATCTTGAAAGAGCGATAATGACAGGAATAACAAGAGTGAGTAAGGAGTCGGTTTTTTCTGATTTAAACAATCTTGAGGTGGTTACAACAACATCAAACAAATATATGACGGCTTTTGGTTTTACTGAGGAAGAAGTATTTAATTCGCTTGAGAAATTTGGATATGGGGATAAAAAAGAAGAAATTAAAAAATGGTATGATGGGTTTGTGTTTGGAAAAATAACAGATATTTATAATCCGTGGTCTATTTTAAACTTTCTGGATAAAGGAAAGATAGATACATATTGGGCAAATACCAGTAGTAATGGATTGGTAAGTAAACTTGTAAGAGAAGGAGATGCAGATTTAAAATCCGTTTTTGAAGAATTGTTAAAAGGCAAAAATATATTGTGTCCTATTGATGAGCAGATAGTATATAATCAACTGGATGATGATTCGGAAGCAGTCTGGAGTCTTTTGCTAGCAAGTGGTTATTTGAAAGTAGTTTCTATTGAAAAAAAAGTAGTTGGAAAGAGACAACTGTATGAACTTTCACAGACAAATATGGAAGTCTTGGATATGTTTTATGATATGGTGAGAGGTTGGTTCAAAAAGTCAGCAGGAAACTATAATGCGTTTGTAAAAGCATTGTTAATTAATGATGTTGAAGCAATGAATGAGTATATGAATGTGATTTCTGAGGAAATATTCAGCAATTTTGATGTTGGAACAAAACCTTCAAAATTACAGCCGGAGAGATTAGTCTCATGCTACGACTGTAATGGAGTAGCTAATGGCTCAAGTTTGAACGATAGTTCAAACTTGTATGCGATGACTAGCAAGTCATCGCGTTTTTACCATGGGTTTGTATTGGGGCTGCTTGTTGATTTGGCAGAGGACTATATTGTGACTTCAAATCGTGAGAGTGGTTTTGGGCGGTATGATGTAATGATAGAGCCAAAAGATAGGAGTAAAGAGGCTTTTATTTTGGAGTTTAAGGTCTATAATCCAAGAAAGGAAGACTCTCTGGAAGAAACTGTAGAAAATGCTCTTATACAGATTGAAGAAAAGCAGTATGAGACAAATCTGAGTGCAAAAGGAATACCAATAGATAATATTAAAAAGTATGGTTTCGCATTTAAGGGCAAAAAGGTTCTGATAGGGTGCAGGGGTTAAATAAGGATGAGATACTTTAACTTGGGAACAGCGTAAGGTTTATGAAATGTTTAAGGTTACAAGAGGATATGTACTTCCGGCAACGGATACATCAGAAGAAATAAGCGATGAGATGCCATATCCCGTTTACTCATCACAGACGAAGGACAACGGATTGATGGGGTACTATAGCGACTATTTGTATGAGGATGCAATCACTTGGACAACAGACGGCGCCAATGCTGGTACAGTCAATTTCAGGTATGGAAGGTTCTATTGTACCAATGTTTGCGGTGTTTTGTTGTCCGACAAAGTTGAGGCAAGTAAGGCTGTAGCAGAAGCGTTAAACAACGTTGCAAAGAGATATGTTTCCTATGTTGGTAATCCTAAGCTGATGAATAATGTAATGGCTGATATCCAGATTAAAATACCAACATCCAGAGAGGAACGGGCGAAAATTTCATCATATTTCTCCAACCTCGACCACCTCATCACTCTTCATCAGTGTAAGTGTAAAAGTTGTAAAAAGTATTATAAATGCACAAGAAAATTAAAATGATTGGTATCTTATTGAAGAAAAATTTATATTTGTTATAATAAATATAAGAGTAACAGACAATAAATTTTATGTGTAAAGGTTGTATCTATTATGTTAGCTATGTATGATGAGAAAGAAATATTGCGTGAGTATATAGAGTATGAAAAATATCATGCAGCACAAGAGGCAACAAAAAAAGCAACAAAAGAAGCAAAAGAAAATGCAATAAAGATGATAAAAGCAGGGAAGTTATCAATAGAGGATATACCAGAGTTTTTTACGAGTCTGACACAGGAAGATATAAAAGAAATCGAGAAAGAGTTGATGCAGACAGTGTAATATATATATGAGGTGTAAAATAAGATTTTTGGATAGGTTAAAGTTGAAATATGAGAGGAAGAAGTTATGGCGGAATTAGAGGCGGTTATAGAAAAACGATTGATCGAGCAGCTTTGTACGGGAGAGTCCCAGTGGACATACAGACCGGATATAAGAACGGAAGAACAGTTATGGGACAATTTCAAATATATATTAGAACAGAATAATAAGGCTAAATTAAATGATGAACCGCTTAGTGATTCTGAGTTTGCCAAGATAAAAAATGATCTTTCTCATGCCTCCTTTTATGATGCTGCAAAATGGCTTGTGGGTGAGAATGGAAAGGTTTATGTTCATGTTCAGCGTGGTAATGATGTATTGCATCTGCTCGTTATGAACAATGAACATGTTGCCGGTGGAACAAGTGTGTATGAGGTGATAAATCAATATCAGGCATTTGGAGCGGATGACGAAGAAACCAGAGACAGAAGATTTGATGTGACTTTGCTTATAAATGGAATCCCTATGATTCATATTGAATTAAAAAATAAAAATCATTCTTATATGGATGGGTTCCGTCAGATTAAAAAGTATATCAGTGAGGGTAAGTTTCATGGGATTTATTCTAATATCCAGATGTTTGTTGTCAGCAACGGAGTAGATACTAAATATTTTTCAGCGGCAAGAGATACCGAGTTAAATAAAAAGTTTATAACAGGATGGATTGATGAAAATAATGTGCCTGTGTGTGAGTATCTTGATTTTGCAAATTCAGTATTAAAAATACCGGAAGCACATGAGATGGTGACAAAATATACGGTGCTTGATAATGATAAACAGAAACTTCTTATACTCAGACCTTATCAGATTCATGCAATAAGGGCTATGCGTAATGCCTCAAAGAAAGGGATTTCAGGTTTTATATGGCATACTACAGGTTCGGGAAAGACCATGACTTCATATAAAGCGACTAGAAATCTTTTGATGGATATTCCTTCGATTGAAAAAACAATATTTCTTATTGACAGAAAAGACCTTGATATGCAGACAAAGATGGCTTTTCAGTCTTATGCGGATAATGACACGATTGATGTTGATGACACAGAGTATGTAGATACACTTATAAAGAAATTGTCAGACGGAAACCGTCAGATGATAGTTACTACAAGGCAGAAGATGCAGACTATGGTTAATAAGCGTTTGAAAGAGGGAACAAAAGAGTATGAGAGGATAAAAAAATTAAAGGTTGCCTTTGTGGTTGATGAATGTCACCGTGCAGTTACACCTGAAACTAAAAGGATTTTAGAACGATTTTTTGTAAATTCACTGTGGTATGGTTTTACGGGAACTCCGATTTTTAAAGAGAACGGTTATGAAAGAAAAGGGGATCTTCCGCAGACTACAGAAGAGTTATATGGAAAACTTCTTCACAGTTATACGATTAAAGAGGCTATACATGATGAAGCTGTACTTGGCTTTATGGTTGAAACGCTTGGACATAAGGATAAAGATACTGATGAATCCGTGTATGAAGATAAAAAACATATGAGAAGTGTGCTTGATGTTATATTGAATCAATCATACACAAAGTTTGGCATGGAAAAAGGAAAAGGCAGAAGTTATGAGGCAATATTGACAGTAAAATCTATTGCTATAGCTCAAAAGTATTATGACCTGATTAATGAAATCAAACAGGAAAATGACGAATTAAAAATATGTGAAAAAGTAAAAAAGGCATTGCCTGATTTCCCTAAGTTTGCAATTACATATTCTGTGTCGGAAAATGAAGAAGCATCAAAAGTAAATCAGGATAAGATGCAAAAATCACTTGATGATTATAATCAAATGTTTGGAACAAGTTATAAGGTAGAGGGCATCAGTGCATATAATGCAAATCTTAATGACCGTCTTGCGAGAAAGGAAAAGAGGTATTTAGAGAGAAGTCAGTAGCTCGATATAGTCATAGTTGTAAACAGGCTTCTTACAGGATTTGATGCACCGTGTCTGTCAACAATTTTTATTGACAGGCAGCCTATGAAACCTCAGGAGATAATACAGGCTTTCTCAAGAACAAACAGACTTTTTGATGATACAAAACAATATGGACAGGTTGTTACATTTCAGTCACCGGATGAATTTAAAGAGGCGATTGACTGTGCATTGAGGATGTATTCTCTTGGAGGTGACGGAGAGACTCTTGCTGAGGATTTTGAGGATGTTAAAAAGTCATTTTCAATTTCGATAAGGGCTATTCATGGTCTTGCAAGAAAGCCTGAGGATATAGCTTTATTATCTAAAAAGCAGAAAAAATCATTTGTCAAACTGTTCCGTGACCTGGATCATGATTTTGCTCATCTGAAAGCGTTTTCTTCATATGATGATAAAATGTTGTCAGATTTTGAATTTTCGGAAGATGAATATGAAGATTATGCAGCAATGTATAAAAATGTGATGGAAGAACTTAGAAAACCTGATGACGACGAAATAGATGTTGAAGATGTGGTATTAGATGATTATGATCTGATAGCATACAATAAACTTCGTATTGATTTCGATTATATCATGGAATTATTACAGGGGGTTTTAGAGTCGATAAATCAAAATAAAGATGGTTTTACGCAGTCAGATTTTCAAGCCAAAATAAGTGAGATTAGAGAGATGGTTGACGAATTTTCTAAGGATAACCAAAAAGTTGGTGAAATGCTGCATATGCTTATCACTGATATTGAAAATGACAGGGAAAAATATCTGGGACAGGATGTGTCTGTTATTTTCAATAAGATGCGTTCAGATATTATTGATAAAGAAATTGATAATTTTACAAATAAATGGTTTTTGAACAGGGAAGATGTAAAATTTGGGGCATACCATTATAAAAACGGAAAGCCCGAAAATGAAAGCGTTTTAAAAGAAAATGCACAGTATGCAGAATACAGGGATACGGTTGAAAATCCAATATCGCCAAAGTTTAAGTTTAATAAGACGATGATTAAAGAGTTTAGTGACGATTTGATGGATAAAATCTTTCCATTGCTTAAATAAGTTTAGTCTTAGTTCAGAAATAAAAATGCTCGTAATGTAGTGTGATGCCATTTTTATAATGCAAGTAGGTTTATTTAGGTCGATTACAGCGTGTACATTAAAATTATCTAGTTTAATCCTGATAAAGACCTCATAATAAGGTCAATATCTTTGTTTTCAAGTTCCTGAATAATATGAAGATCAGTGTTGGTATAATATATGTCATCACAATTTTGTGATATTTCTGTAAAAAAATGGTTGCAATCCATAAACGATTGTGCTATCATACAAACCATGACGAAGATGTCTAAAGCTTGAAAAAGCTCTAGGCATCTTTTTGTTTTCTAAAAAACTTTTAGCGGTCATTATATTTTGCCGGCGGTAATGACGGTGGTTTTAGAAACATTGTTGTTTTTTGAAATTTTATCTTAAAAAATTTGGGAATTAAAAATATGAAAGAGAGGTAATTATTTATGAATTCAGGTGATACAGCGTTTATGCTTATAAGTACGGCGTTTGTGTTTTTTATGACGCCGGGACTTGCATTTTTCTACGGGGGACTTGTAAGAAGAAAAAATGTATGTAATACAATGATGGCTTGTGTCTCTATTATGGGACTTTCAGTTGTTATGTGGGCGTTGTTTGGTTATTCTCTTGCCTTTGGCGGCAATCATGGGGGAATCATAGGGGATTTAAGATGGATAGGATTGAATAATGTTGGTATGAAACCGGGACCATATGCGGATACGATACCGCATCTTGTGTTCTGTGCATTTCAGATGATGTTTGCAATGATAACACCTGCACTTATAACAGGCTCTCTTGTAGGAAGGATGAAGTTTAAGGCATTGTTTTTATTTGTTGCAATATGGTCTGTTATTGTATATTATCCAATGGCTCATATGGTATGGGGCGAGGGCGGACTGCTTGCAGCAATAGGTTCCGTTGATTTTGCAGGAGGAGATGTGGTTCATATAAGTTCAGGTGTCAGTGCCCTTGTATTAGCCATCATTTTGGGAAAAAGACGCGGTTATGAAGTTACGACATACCGTATTCACAATATACCGTTTGTTGTGCTTGGAGCATCACTTCTCTGGTTTGGCTGGTTTGGTTTTAATGCGGGAAGTTCACTTAAAGCAGATGGTCTTGCAGCCCATGCTTTTATGACATCAGGAATTTCGGCAGCTTCAGCACTTCTTTCGTGGATGCTTATAGATACTCTTATCAGTAAAAAGACAACACTTGTAGGTGCTTCAACGGGTCTTGTTGTTGGTCTTGTGGCAATCACACCGGGGGCAGGTTTTGTTCCGATATGGGCATCATTTATTATCGGTGCTCTTGTTAGTCCGATATGTTACTTTGGAGTTTCTCTTATCAAGAAGAAACTTAAGATAGACGATGCACTCGATGCTTTTGGCTGCCACGGTATCGGTGGTATCTGGGGCGGAATCGCAACAGGTATATTTACACAGAAATCAATAAACAGTACGGCAAAATGGGATGGACTTATATTTGGTGATTATCACTTGTTTGCTGCACAGATAGTTGGTATTCTTGTAACAGCGGCAGTTGCAGTTGTAGGAACTTTGATATGTGTTGCAATCGTGAGATTGTTTACTACGCTTCGTGTAGATAAGCGTGAGGAACAGCTTGGACTTGATATTTCACAGCACGGTGAGAGTGCATATCCAAGTTTCAACGGACTTGACCAGTAGGAAAACAGTGTGCAGGAAATATGGATTAGTTTATGTGCGGAATTGATATGCATAAAAACAGTGTGCAGAAAAGAGGTAATATTGTATGATGATTAAGATAGATGCTTTTATAAGAGAAGAAAAGTTTGAAGATGTAAAAGCGGCATTAAATGCGATAGGTGTAAACGGAATGACTGTTTCGCAGGTTATGGGCTGCGGTATTCAGCGAGGTTATAAGGAAATCGTAAGAGGTATGCAGGTAGATATGCAGATGCAGCCTAAGATTAAGTTTGAGATTGTTGTTTCCTCCGAGGAATGGGAGGAAAAGACGATAAATGCCATTCAGGAGGCAGCATTTACCGGCGAGACAGGTGACGGAAAGATTTTCAGTTATGAGATAAGAACAGCACAGAAGATAAGGACAAAAGAAACAGGTTACGATGCTATTCAGGCAACAGAGTAAGTTTTAAATGATGGTTATATTAGATAGATATGAGTAAGTAACCTGAAATTTTTAAAAGTTTAGGGAGGCATTGCCATGCTTTTTCAGGAAATAATGAGACTTGAACCATTTGAAGGTGCAACAGTTCTGGTGGGGGATACAAGAGGAGAACATCAGGTGAAAGCTGTTTATGTGTCAGATGGCAGCAATATTCCTGAAAAGGCAGAAAGGGGCGGTGCCTTTTTTGTGTGTGATACGGCTTTTGGAGATAAAAATAATAAAGAATTTGATGATAATCTCAAAAAATATATAGACTGTCTTACGGATAAACAGGCGGCAGGGCTGATTATTGAGAAACATACGGAGATGGCTGAAATAACGGAAGATATTGTTTCGTATGCCGCAAAAAAGGGTATTCCATTGATAATCATACCGTATGAGACAGCGGTTACACAGGCGGTTCCGCAGCTTTATTATTCTCTTTTTGAGGACAGGAACAGGCAGGATGAGAGCAATCTTTTTATGAAAGAACTTTTGTATGGTGATGAGCAGCACGCAATTTTGAGACTTGCCAATTTTAATTATAAAAATGAAAAGCAGCATATCGCAATTTTTTTCAGTTTTGATAAAACAGATTTTGACGGGAAGATGGTAGAGGAACTTGCATTAGTGATGCCGATAAATCTTTCATTGACATTATTTAGTGTTGTCTATCCTGATGAGGACGGTGTTGTTGTTGTGCTTGAATTGTCACAGAAAGAGCCGGTGAAAGATATTGTCAATCGTTTTTTATCTGCCGTGCAGCATGATATGGGGGATAAACTTAACGGCAATACAGTCAGTGCAGGTGTGAGCAGTATTTTCTATAAACCTGAGAGAATGAAAGAGTGCGTTGACGAAGCAAAGAAAGCAATGCGTCTTTTGAGAGGATATAATATTTGTCATTCGGCAAGGTATTTTGAGGAGATAGGTATATACCGTTTTTTCTTTGAACTTGGTAATGATGTTGAACTTGAAGATTTTATGATGCAAAGACTTGGCGAGCTTATATCATATGATAAAGAGAATAACAGCGATTACATTGATACTCTTGAAACATATCTTGATTTCGGATGCAATATCGGGGAGACAGCGGAATATCTTTATATGCACAGAAATACCATACGCTACAGGATAATAAGGGTTGAGGAGATACTTGGAATAGACTTAAACAGTGCCGGAACAAGGTTTAATCTCAGATTTGCTTTTAAAATAAGAAAGTATCTGCGACAGTCGGAGTAAAAGCAAGTTTATATAATAGATAAGGGGTTCAATGAGATAAAGACAAAATTACAATAAATGATAAGAAATATCAATATGGCAATAGTTTCCTTTATTAAATGGTATGTATTGTGTGCACAAAATAATGCACTATCATTTGTGCATGGTGCACATATGAAATAATATATTACATTGCTATACTGGGTCTTGTTCAAAGGGGAACAGGATAGAAAATAAATTTTCTATGTTGTTTCCCTTTTTTAGTATTAACTGATTAACGGCAGAAAATGCAGATTTAAGGCCGTTGTTCACAACATAAGTGTGACAGTCAATGATTTAAGATGTTGTATTGCTTTTGAAAACAGGCTTACAGGCTTTGTAGAAATGAGGTGTGAGATGAACAATTTTGTTATTACGATTGCCCGTGGTTTTGGCAGCGGCGGAAAGCAGATTGCTTTAGAGATTGGAAAAAAGCTGGGGATTCCGTGTTATGAGCGTGAAATCCTTGACATGGCATCTGACAGAAGCGGTCTAAACAGAACATTGTTTGAGCAGACGGATGAAAGGCTGCGGGGAAGTATTTTTTCAAAGCGTTTAAAAGGGATTCCGACAATAACGGTCGCATCACCTGAGGAAAAAGCTTTTGAATCAGACATTAATCTTTTTAATCTTCAGGCACAGATAATAAGGTCACTTGCACTTAGTGAATCCTGTATTATCGTTGGCAAATGTGCTGACCATATTCTTGATTACTTTGATAATGTTTTCAGAATATATATTGATGCACCGAGAGATGCCTGCGTGAAGTCGATTGTTTCAAAGATGGGAGTAACCGAGGCAGAGGCGAACAGGCTTATTAAAAAGACGGATAAGTACAGGGCAGATTATTACAGGTATTATACCGGAAAGGATTGGACAAATCCTACAAATTATGATTTGTTTGTAAACAGTGACAAGGTCGGCAGGACAAGATGTGCTGATGTTATTATTCAATATGTGAAATATCAGATGGAGTGCCGTGGTAAGAAAATTGAAAATTGCAATGATAAAAATGAGACAAAGGAGTCTTAAAAGTTATATGAAAATATGGCTTTGAGGCTTCTTTTTTTATAAGAACAAATTAACTTGTTTAAGACAAATGGCTTTTTTTAATGAAAGTCAGAAAGCCGTAAATTAAAAAGTGTTTAACAGAAAAAAATATGATTTGCACAAAGTATAGTGCAGGAATGGAGGCATATATGAGAAAGAAATTATTATCTTTAGTTTTAGCGGCGGCGATGGTTTTTGGAATGACAGGCTGTGACTCAGCTATCAGCAGTGAGTCAAAATCAGACTCAGGCGACAAGAGCGATACTATAAAAGTTGGAGTTTTGCTCAGTACAACAGGTGATTTTTCAATTTCAGAAACGCCTATGAAAAACTGTGCACAGATGGCAATCGATGAGATAAATGAAAAAGGCGGAATAAACGGCAAAAAGATTAAGGCAATCTACAGCGATTACGGTTCAGACCCTTCAATGGCAGCCGAGAAAGCACAGGAACTTATATTAAATGACAAGGTGTGTGCGATTGTCGGAACAAACTCAACATCGACAAGACTTTCAGTAGAGCCTATTATCGAAAAATATGATAATCTGCTTGTTTATAATACATTTTATGAGGGTGAAAAACCATCTGACAATGTTCTTTATACAAATACTGTTCCAAGTCAGCAGGTAGACGGATTTTTGCCATATATAACAAAAAATATCGGAAAGAAGATATTCTTTGTCGGTTCAGATTATGAGTTTCCTAAAAATACTATAAGTTATGCAAAGAAGAAACTTAAAGACCTCGGTGCTGAATGTGTCGGTGAGGAGTATGCACCGTCAGGAACAACGGATTTTGCTTCTATCGTAAATAAGATTAAGAGTGCAAAGCCGGATGTTATATTCTCAGCAGTTGCAGGTAATGATTCAGTATCATTTTATTCAGACTGCTCACAGTACGGAATAGATATGAAAAAGACTCCAATATGCTCAGTTGCCTGTCATGAGGGAACTGTAAAAGGTATCGGCAAGGCAGCAGTCGGAACATATTCATGCTTTAATTATTTTAATGTTCTTGGAACTACAGAATCAGATGAGTTTGTAAAGAAATACAAAGAAAAATACGGCACTGACACAACAGTCAATAACGGTGCGGAGTCTACATATACAGGTGTGTATATGCTTGCGGATGCCATTGAAAAAGCCGGTTCGACAAAACCTGCTGATATTGTAAAAGCGGCAGCAGGAATGGAGATAAGCTGTCCGGCAGGAAAGATAAAGATGGACGAGAAAAATCATCACGCATGGCTTCCAATCTATATTGGAAAAGTTAATAAAGACCTTACATTTGATATTGTTTCAAAGTCTGACGGACTCGTAGAACCGGTTACAGACTAAAATATCAAAGACTTGTGAAACGGATTATATGTTGTGTTAATTGCGAGGATATAACAAATACTGACGCAGGCACAGTTTTACATATGTATAAAATGATGACTAGGAGGAATGTATATGGAGTTAGTTGTCTCTCAGATAATTAATGGAATAAGCGGCTCGGCGGAATTGTTTCTCGTTGCCATAGGGCTTGTTATTACATTCGGTATGCTCGATGTTGTAAATATGGCTCATGGAGAGATGATAATGCTCGGTGCATACTTTGGATGTGTATTTGTGAACAGTCTCCACCTTCCTTTTGCGGTGGCGGTTATCCTGACCGTCATTGCAACGGGACTTATAGGAGCATTGATAGAACATTTTCTGATAAGAAAGATTTATGGCAAGGTTGCGGAGACATTGCTTGTAACCTTTGCACTTACATATATCATACAGCAGATAGTGAGAATGATATTCGGACCTGAAAATCAAAATCTTGCAATGCCGATAAAAGGAAGCCTGCATCTTGGAGGTGTGACAATTCCTTATTACGATATGTTTCTTATAATGATGGCATTAATAGTTCTTTTTGTTACACTCGGATTGTTTTATAAAACATCTTATGGAATGCAGCTTAGAGCCATCACACAGAACAGACAAATGACACAGTGTCTCGGTGTAAATTCAGGTATTATCGACAAGATAACATTCGGATACGGATGTGCACTCGCAGGACTTGCGGGAATACTTCTCGCTCCTGTTTCAAGTGTATCACCCGGAATGGGAACTGACTATATCGTAGACAGTTTCTTAGTTGTTATACTTGGCGGATTAAATTCTATCGTTGGCTCGCTGTTTGGCTCGGTAGTCATTCAGGAAGCAGTTTCGGTAATGGCAAGTTTTATGAGTCTTGTAACGGCAAAACTTCTTATATTTGTCGTGATAATAGTTGTTATCAGATTTAAGCCGCAGGGATTGTTCTCAGCAAAGGATAAGAGATAGGAAAGGAGGCAGTACCATGAAAGAAAGATTAAAAAAAGCTACCATCGACAAATATCTTGCAATTATAGTGATAATTGCACTTGCATTTGTACCGTTTGTGGCAAATTTATACAGTACACAGATTTTAGGAAAATTTATAACATATATGATTGCTGCTCTCGCACTCGACATCCTCTGGGGATATGGCGGTCTGATGAATCTCGGTTTTGCGGTATTTTTTGGAATGGGCGGTTATATCGTTGGAATTTCTCTAGCCTGTCAGGACGGACTTCCTGCATTTATGAGCAGTCTTGGGAAACTTCCGGCAATTTATGCACCACTCAAAAGTATTCCTGTTGCGATAATACTCGGAGTTTTAATTCCGGCACTTGTTGCACTTGTACTTGGTTATTTTATTTTTACGAGCAAGATAAAAGGTGTATTTTACAATGTTATAACGCTTGCATTTGCGGGGTTGTTTGAACTTTTTATAACAACAAACCAGTCTTATACCGGAGGTTCAAGCGGTGTCAACGGAATTGCTTCAGGACTGAATAAGATAACGATAGGCGGGCATCCGGTAAGCATAGTGCAGTGGTATTACATAGCATTTATATCACTTGTTGTTATTTATATTTTGTGTTTATGGATTACTGAATCACGATTTGGAAAAGTCATCAAATCGGTAAGAGATAATGAAGCAAGACTTCGTTTCTTAGGTTACAATCCGGCAGTGTTTAAGATGACATTATTTGCCATTGCGGGAGCAATAGCAGGATATGTAGGTATGCTCTATGTACCGATGACATCATTTATCTCAATAGAAAGTGCGGGTGTCACATTTTCAACAATGATGCTTGTATGGCTTGCCGTGGGAGGCAGGGGAAATCTCTCAGGAGCGATGATAGGTGCATTGTTTGTAAGTTTTCTGCAGAGTAAATTGTCAAGCAGTTTTGGAGAGATATGGCAGCTTGTACTCGGTGTGATTTTGATAGTAGTCGTATTGTTCCTGCCAAACGGTGTTATAGGAACATTGAAAAATATCCAGTATAATCGCAGAACCAAAAAGAAAGCGTAGAAAGAGGTGACTATATGGGCTATCTTGAATTAAAAAATCTGACGGTTGAATTTAGCGGTTTTCGTGCTGTCAATGAAGTGAACATGACGATTGAAAAGGGTGAACTCAGAACGCTTATCGGACCAAATGGTGCGGGAAAGACCACCATAATAGATATGATAACAGGAAAAACAAAGCCTACATATGGAAGCATACTTTTAGATGGCAAAAATATAGCGGGCAAAGATGCATATGAAATTTCGGATAAATTTAAAGTAGGACGAAAATTTCAGGGACCAATATATTTGATTATATGACGGTCGAGGAAAATGTAGAAGTTGCACTTTCTGGTTACAGCAGTTTATTAAAGACATTTACATATCGAAGAAAAAAGAACATTCAGGAAAAAATAGACGAAATTCTGGAACAGATAAATCTAAAAGATGAAAAAGAAATACTTCCAAACTATCTTTCACACGGACAAAGACAATGGCTTGAAATAGGTATGGTTCTTGCACAAAATCCGGAGATAATAACACTTGATGAGCCTACCGCGGGGATGACGGCGGATGAAACATACAAGACAGGTGAACTTATCTTAAATGTGATGAAAGATAAAACATTAATCGTGGTAGAACATGATATTGATTTTGTAAAACAGATTTCAGAAAAGATAACGGTACTTAGCCAGGGCGAGATACTTGCCGAGGGAAGTTATGATGACATAACCTCAAATCCTGAGGTTGTGCGTGTATATCTGAAAACTGATTAAGGAGGCTTGCTATGTTAAAAGTAGATGATGTATCGGTAAGTTATGGAAAAAGTCAGGTTGTTTATAATGTATCATTTGAGATAAAAGATGACGAGAAACTTATTTTACTTGGGAGAAACGGTGTTGGAAAGACAACATTATTAAAAAGCATAATAGGACTTCTTCCGGCAAAAACGGGAGATATAAGTCTTAATTCAGATAAAGTGACAAAACTAAAACCGTATGAGCGTTCAAGAAAAGGAATAGCATATGTTCCACAGGGCAGGGAGATAATACCACAGCTTACGGTGCAGGAGAATCTTGAACTTGGGGCATTGGCACACAAGGTGGATTATGCAAAAAAAGTTGAGGAAATATTTGAATATTTTCCGGTACTTACACAGCACTTAAAGAGAAAAGGCGGTGTATTATCGGGTGGGCAACAGCAGCAGCTTGCAATCGCAAGAGCATTAATGAGTGATCCAAAGATATTGATACTAGATGAGCCAACCGAGGGAATACAGCCTAATATAGTGTCGGATATAGCGGATATACTTACGAGGTATCACAAGGAAAAGAAAGTTCCGATAATAGTAGTCGAGCAGAACCTTAGATTTGCAAGAAAACTTGGTGACAGATTTTTGATTATGCAGAAAGGTTCAATCGTGGCACAGGGGCAGATGGACGAACTTACGGATGAGCTTAGTAAGAAGTATATGAGTGTGTAATGTTGATATGAGGGAGGCAGGTTTTATGTATAAATGTGATTTAGACAGACTGAGTGAGAAAATTAAAACTTTTAGCAAGTTTGGTGATACAGGTAATGGCGGTATTACAAGACTTTCGCTGTCGGATGAGGCTTTGGCGGCAAGGGAGGAGTTTTGTGAGAGATTAAAAAAACTTGGAGCAAATATCGTGACCGATGATATGGCAAATATATATGCCACTATTCCGGGAAGTGAGAATCTTCCTGCTATACTTAGCGGTTCGCATCTTGATTCGGTAAGACAGGGCGGAAATTATGATGGTGTGCTTGGCGTTTTAAGTGCGATGGAGGCAGTTGAAACAATAGTCACTGACAAGATACCACATCGTCATCCGATAACGGTTGTTGTCTGGACAAACGAGGAGGGTGCAAGATTTGAGCCTGCGATGATGTCATCCGGAGTTTTGTGCGGTAAATTTAAAAAGGAAGATATGCTTAACAGTGAAGCTAAAGATATTCCGGGATATTATTTTAAAGATGCACTCGAAAAAAGCGGATATAAGGGCAGTGAAGAAAACAGGATGACCCCTGAAAAGACAGCAGGACTTGTGGAACTTCATGCTGAGCAGGGACCGGTGCTTGATGCGGAAAATAAAGAGGTCGGAATAGTCGAGGGTGTATGCGGCATGGTAAATTATGAATTTACGATGCGTGGACAGGCAGACCATGCGGGAACATTTCCTATGAAATACAGAAAAGATGCACTGTATGCCTGTGCAAAAGTCATAGATTATCTGCATGAAAATCTTGATAAGCTTGATGAAGAACTCGTCTATACGACAGGAAAAATATCGGCACATCCAAACATTCACACGATAATACCTGATGAAGTGAAGATGACACTTGATTCAAGGCATAAAGACCCAAAAGTCATGGAACAGGTTGTCGAAGTAATAAAAAATCTGCCTGAGTCATTAGAAAAATGCACTGTCGAAAAAAAAGAAGCATGGGCAAGAGATACTGTATATTTTGATAAAAAACTTGTCGGATTTGTTGAGGACAGCGTAAAAGAACTCGGCTATACATACAAAAAAATGTATAGTGGTGCCGGACATGATGCACAGTATATGTGCGATGTTATACCAACGACAATGATATTTGTGCCTAGTGTGGAGGGACACAGTCATTGCGAACTTGAATATTCAACACCCGAGAATTGTTTAAAAGGAGCAAATGTACTTTTAAATACATTGCTTAAGATGGATGAAGAGTTGTAGATTTTTTGGATTTGGAAAACGGACGCCGTAAATAAGGATTATATTCCACCTCAGTGACGCTTTCGCTCGGAGAACACCGTAGGTGTGGACAGTAACTAATAATCCATATTTACGGCTGTTTTTGGTGTAAGTCATTGAAATTGTATATACAAAATGCTACAATGCTGTTAGATTTGAAACCTATCAAGGAAGTCGCAAAGTGGCAGAGCGTACCACCAATATCTGCTTTACCAGATAAAAAAGGGTTTGGCAGTTGTATGTATTGAAGAATGAGAGGGCGTTATTTATGGCAGCGGATATGAGAGAAAACAGTGCAGAGATTACAAAGATTCAGGATGTTGATAACAGCAATAATAAACAGTTTCCGACATGGAAGTGTGTTACGGATTATTTTTCTTATATCACGCCGGCTATAAAACCGCTTTCTGCTAATGTGTCCGTGATTGAGGGTGAAAAGTATCTGTGGGTTTATGATGTTGGAAGTAATGAAAATATTCCTGAAATGCTTGCGGAGATTTCAAAGCAAAAAGGAAAGAAGATTAAGATTATTTTGTCGCATTTTCATCCTGACCATATTGCAAATGTGCAACATATAAAGTGGGAGAGTCTGTATCAGGGGAAAAACACATACAAATATACACATATCGGTGAGATTGTTGAGAGTGATATAAATGTGGATGAAACAGACATAAAACTTAGAATTTTTCAGATGCCGTCAAGCCATGCTAAGGGTTCGCTTGCTCTTTTGGTTAATAATAAATATTGTCTGCTTGGCGATGCTCTGTATCCGGCTCATAAGGGTGATAAGACTGTCTATAATGCCGGAATTTTGAAACAGCAGATTGATATATTAAAAAAGATGGCGGCTCCATATGTTCTTCTCAGTCACAGAGAGCCGTTTGTGCAGAAAAAACAGGCTGTTATATCATGGCTTGAAAAGATATACGCTATGAGAGAGAAGAATGAGCCGTGGATTGATGCAGGTATGGGTGAATAAAATATTAAATAGCTTTATTTTTGGGACTATCAATAATAGTTTTTATATCATCAATATTTTTGTCAGTGGCTAAAGCTATCTGTTCTAAAGGAAATCCTTTTTTGTGCATATTAAGAATAATTTTTATTTCGCTTTCAGCAAATCCGATAGCAATACATTTTTCGCAATCCTCCAAACACCTCCAAGCTTATTGTCGGTGTTTGGAGGGTCAAGCCACCAGATAGCAATTTGTATGTAAACATACATTGCTATCTGCTTTTGACCCTTGCATCATAGTATAAAATCAGATTTCACCGATAAGATATTCGTTTGAACCGTCTTTAAGAAAGACAGGGAGCGTATCTATCGGTGCGTCAATACTGTAAGTTTTACCGCCCTCATACACTTTGCCATTGTGTGCAAGAGTCCATGAATGACCGGATGGCAGATAAACTTCTCGTTTTGTTTCATGCTCATGGCATACCGGAGCAACTAAAATTTCACTGCCAAACATATACTCATCGTAAATATTCCAACAGTCATCGTCAGGAAATTCATAGAAAAGCGTACGCATAACAGGAGTTCCCTTTTCGTGTGCTTCTTTCATAAGGCTGCGGATATAATTTCTCATAAGTTCACGCACATGGATGAATTTAACCATTATCGTATAGGCTTCTTCGCCGTAACTCCAGACTTCATTGTCAGCTCCCGTTCCCTCACGGACTTCACCGGCTTTGTTTTTGAGGTTTGTGTATGGCTGGCGGCAGCCGTGTATTCTCATGACAGGGCAGAATGTTCCAAACTGGAACCAGCGTAAAAGAAGCTCTTTAAAATCATCACTTTCAATATTTCCACCGTGAAATCCTCCAATGTCAGTTGTCCACCATGGAATACCGCAGAGTCCCATGTGAAGTCCGGCACATATCTGTTTGCGGAAATCTTCATAGGAAGAAAAAATATCTCCTGACCAGACAAGAGCACCATATCGCTGACTGCCTACCCATGCACAGCGCACAAGATTGACAATATCATTTTGTCCCATCTCTTTCTGACCCTCATAAAAAAGTTTTGAATATTCTCTCGGATATATGTTTCCGATTTTTGAGACAGGTCCGGCATGATACTGGTAACGCTCATAATTATAATTGGTAAATTCAGGTTCAGCTTCGTCAAGCCAGAATGTCTTAACTCCCATATCAGCATAATTCTTTTTACATTTTTCCCACACATATTTTCTTGTGCGTGGATTTGTCGCATCCATAAAGACATTGTTTCCGTGAAAAGTCATCTGAACATCAATACCCGAATTTTGCTTTACGAGAAGTCCCTGCTGCTTCATTTCCTCGAAATTTTCACTGTTCCATTCAACCTGAGGCCATATAGAAACCATTGTCTCTATTCCCATATCTTTAAGTTCTTTTATCATTTTTTCCGGTTCAGGGAAGTATTCCTCGTCAAAATGCCAGTCACCGCAGTGTGACCAGTGGTAGTAGTCGATAACCAGAACATCAATAGGAATCTCTCTCTTTTTGTATTCTCTTGCGACATCGATAACCTGTTTCTGATTATAGTAACGGAGTTTGCACTGCCAGAAACCAAGACCGTACTCAGGCATCATAGGGGATTTTCCGGTGCAGCAGGCGAACTGCTCCTCAATCTGTGCAGGAGAATTTCCGGCGGTTATCCAATAATCAAGTTTGTCGGTTGACTCGGCAACCCATTCAGTAGTATTCTTGCCAAAATGAACTTCTCCGACAGCGGCATTATGCCACAGAAAACCATAGCCGAGACTTGAAATATAAAAAGGTATGCTTGCCTGTGAATTGCGGTGTGCAAGTTCGAGATTGCATCCTTTTAGGTCAAAAATTTCCTGCTGGTACTGTCCCATTCCATAAATCTTTTCTGAAGCTGAAGGCTCAAAACTTGCTTTTAATCGGTAACTGTCACCGTTTAGCGTGTGGAAATAACGAGCTTTTTTGGTAAGAGCACCGCCGTTTGCTATCTCACGGAGAATGAGTTCGTTCTTTTCATTGTAAAAAGAAATCTGTAAGGCATTGCCCCATTCCTGAACATATAATTTTGCGGTGATAAGACCGTTTCGGATATGGGCATGGCGTTCGTCAGTAATCTTAATATCAATATCAGACATATTGTCGACATCAGGATTTATAAGAGCAACGCATCCGTCGGGAATTTTATCCATAAGTGATGACTGGACACGCAGACTGTTATTGCCCCATGCCATAATACTTAGAAGTTCTCCGTCATTGCGGAAAAATAATTCTTTGTCAGTGTATTCAAAAAAATTCATATGTACCTCCTAAAGTGATTTCGGAAAACAAAAACTATCTGTAAATAATATAAATCATGTGCATGGATATATCAATGTTGTTGTGGAAAATATACAAAAAGAAAAAATAAAATTGTGGAAAATTACAATAGAAAAAAGTCTGGGTGTATGTTACCATATCTGAAAACATTTAGTTACCGGTTAAAACCATGCGTATATGGTGCTGTCGGTAATGTTTTTGCATATTCTTATTTTTATTAATGTAGGTATTAAGTCATTTTTTCATTGAAAATATTTTCTTTTGATATTTATATATCATGTAGTCATTTTTACATTAAAAATCAAAACAAAATTCCTCAAATATAATCCATATAATTAAAGAAATCAATAATAATCAATATGGTGCTTTTGGAGTATAAAAAATAAGTGCAGATGTGAGAGTTAATTACTCTCTGATAACTACAATTTTATGGTACTAAAATAATCAAATCAGAAAAGGCTTAAATTTTGAAATATGACACTATCAATAAACTTCCACGTTTTTATTGCATAGAGTAATAAATAGCAGGTGTGGACTTGCCTGTATCAGTAGTAAATCGAATTGTCAATATCCAGCTTCACTCAAAGATAAAAATCAGCAATGGTAATTGAAAATAAGACACAAATACGAAGTATCTGAATTTTGGAATAACAGTTCAGTCTTTCATTTTCTGAATTCATAAATCAGCCAATTATTTTTATGGCTGAAGTGTTACGGATTTTATTGAAAATAAAATATAAAATAAGTATAATGGAGGTACATAGATGGAGAAAAAAAGCGAGAATAAAATTAAAAATGATAAAAATCAAAACAGTAACACTTTGGAATATCATAATAATATTAGAATAAAAGCAAGTGATATTAAAAAGAATTACGAAAAAGTAAATAGTGAAAACATAACCGGCACGCCTTATGACGATGTGTTCCGAACTATGTTAAACGACTGCTCAAGATTTATACTGCCGC
>ERZ773252.1083-NODE-1083-length-28649-cov-7.311499_pt1 | contig 28649 bp, 17 predicted proteins | sample MGYA00580517_ERZ773252 | MGnify/ENA primary metagenome ERZ773252 (study PRJEB29015, sample SAMEA2737766) | human gut metagenome | biome: human gut; feature: human-associated habitat; material: faeces | place: China | collected 2012 ...
CTTCTGCGCGGGTGATGTTGCCGTTCGGCTCAACGTTGCCGTTCGGGTAGCCGACAATGTACGCAAAGTGATCGTCACCGTTCAGACCGGTCGGTACATCATCCGGAATGTCAACGGTCGGTTTTCTGCTGCCGCCGCCACCGCCGGACGATCTGCGAGTCCATACGCCGATCAGCTTGACATCCTGCTGAATGTCCTTGATCTCGGTTACAACATCGCCAACGCCGTTGATCCGCCAGCCGCTGAACGTGTAGCGGCTCTGCGAGGTGGTCTGTACCGGTGCTACGGTGTAGCTGCCGCCCTTCTTAACCTTGGCTGCTGCCGGAACTACGCCTGCGTCAGACGGAATGTCACCGGTTACTTCGTAGGTTACGCTGCAGAGCTGACCGTGTGCAGCCTTGAGAGCCAGTGCATCGGAAACAGCCTCTGCCTTGACTTCATACTCATCGGCGTAATACTCAGTGTCTTTACCATCGCCGTTCCAGCGCTTTTCCTTGCCGTCTTGATACCAGCCTACGATCGGGTGCTCTTCTTTGCAGTCATCCAGAATCCAGCCGTCACCAACAGGTGCAAAGGTGATGCTGCCAGTATAAGATGTCAAACCATTAGCCGATGTACCAGTGGTGTTGTAAATATCATCACCAGCAACCTTGGCATGGTTGTTATACAGCTTAACATTCGGCGCAATCGTAATATCACCGCGGTTTTGAATACCGCCACCGTACACAGTTTTACTGCCATTATTCATAATGGTAGTACCGTTTCCAATGTATACCTTGCCATCATTGTTAATAGCAGAAACGTCATTATCAATCAGATTTACCGTTGCACCATCTTCAAAATTAACGTCTGCCGTATAGGTATTGTAGTAATAATATACTGCCAATGCGCCATCATAACGACTGTCAGTTATTTCCTTGATGTCTTTGCCAGTGCCAGTAATAGTAAGGGTGTTGCCAGCCTCTACCTTAACCTTACCCCCCCAAAGGAAGATACCTGCAGTACCATTATCCTCCATCGTCAGATTGGAGCCGTTTTTCATAATCAAAACATCGGTTCCATTGTTACCACAAATACCAATACCATTGCCGCTAATCTCTGCATTAGAATTATCAAGCGTCAGCCAACATCTTACAAGTCCCTGCTTTTCGCAGTCTGTGACTGTAAGTGTGGAATTCACAACCTTAATCTTGAAGTTGTTAATGCCGTTCGGAATACCATCGTCATGACGTGCATAATCAACAGTGACTTCAGAACCTTCTTCGATATTGAAATCGGCAAACTTTTTGTTTGCCATCAACGCAGTATAAGTTGTATTCTTAACCGTCAGCTTGGATTGACCCTTAACGTTAATTATAGCGCCATTCTCTGCGTAAATACCGTGGTTTTCCATGGTGCAGATACTGCCTTGATCCAAAGTCAACACACTATTAGCATTTACAGTAGCAGACCAAACGTTCGTATCATCAAGATTATTGACAAATTTCACTTTCGTATTGTTAAACGTCAGCGAAGCATAGATATTGAGCGAACGATGGTCTGTCTTTTCCTGATCAGGAATAGTAATAGTATGGCCGTTACCATTGATGACAAGATTCTTTCTAATTTCATTAACGGTTATTACACCTTCATCATTACCAATCTCAATCTCAGCGCCGCTCTCTGCAGCTTCAATAGCTTTATCCAGAGTTTCATACGTCTGCGTACCAATCTTCGCAACAAACGGCTGCTCCGCCGCCGGAGTCGTATCTGCCGTATTACCGTTGCCCGAGCCGCTGTTTTCGCCCCCCTGCGGAGCAGGTGCGGCTGTATCGGCACTGCCGCCGTTGCTGTCGTCAGCGGATTTCTGTACATTCTCGGTGTCGCCGCTGCTGTCGTCAGCGGATTTCTGTGCATTCTCGGTGCCGCCGTTTGCCGCAATATTTATATTCACAGCCTGCTGACCGTTTTCATCGTCGCTTACCACGTTTACAATATTATTATTCGGGGTGCCGGATGCAGCAGCATCGTCCGCACCTTCCTGCGCCGCAAGCGCGGTAACAGGCAGCATGGTCAGCATCATCAATCCGGCGAGGGTACCGGCAAGAAAACGGTTATTTCTCTTTTTCATGCAAAAAACCTCCTCTGCGTGCATACAGACGCAAAGGAGGCGTGAATTCTGCTGTTCGGCAACCGGCTGTCCTACGAAGTAATTACTCCGGGTAGACCCATGGCTTTGCGACACCGGCTTTCACCGGCTGTGCCTTTTTCTGTACAGACACGCCCTTGGCGCATGATGCACAGATCAAGTTGTCTAAGCTGAATGAACCGGTTGTTCCGGGCACATGGAATCTGATTGGTTCATCCGCGCAGCAGGTAATTTCTGCTACACATAAATTATAGCATAGTTCAGCAGAAATGTTTCCTTTTATTTTCCATATTTTCGCACAAAATTCATTTGTGATTTTTGTACGAACTGTATGAATCTACACAAATTTTCAATTTTCAGGCAAAAGAAGGACGTGCCTTTGGGCACGTCCTTGCACTTACGCTTTATCCAGCAGCTTGATGATTTCTGCAATCTTCTGCTCGCGTTCGTTCTGATCTCCGGTCTCAAACGCATCCTGCACGCAGCCGGAAAGGTGTCCGCGAAGAACCTCTCTCTGCGCCTTATGCACCAGCGATTCCACCGCCTGCAGCTGCATCATAATATCCATGCAGTAGCGGTTGTCCTCGATCATTTTGAGCACGCCGTCGATCTGCCCGCGCGCGGTTCTGAGCAGCGGCTCGACCTTTTTTCTGTCTGCCTTCATTCGATGCCGACCACCTTATAGCCCGCCTCGGTGACGGCTGCGGTCAGAACAGCATCCTCCGGCAGCGTTTTGCCCGAAACGACTGCCTTACCTGCATCCAGATCGACCGCAACATTACAGCCGGCTGCTGCACCCTCGAGCGCCTTTTTGACGTGTGCCACGCAATGCTGACACATCATGCCCTCAACCTTGATTGTCTTTTCCATAACATTTTCCTCCTTTTTATGTGCCGTAAGCGGCTTTTCGCCGCTGACGGGCAAAACAGCAGGCGTCCCCGCCGTTTTTCTCGGTGTTGCGCTGAAAAAGCGCAGGCGCAGCGCGTTTGAGACCACGCAGACGGACGACAGGCTCATTGCCGCCGCGCCAATCATCGGACTGAGCTTGATGCCGAACGGTACCCACAGCAGACCCGCCGCAATCGGAATGCCGATGCAGTTGTAGAAGAACGCCCAGAACAGGTTCTGGCGAATGTTGCGCATGGTCTGACGCGACAGCCGGATGGCGTCCACCGCGTCCATCAGGTCGCTCTTCATCAGCACAACGTCCGCAGACGAAATCGCAACATCCGTGCCCGCGCCGATGGCAATGCCGACATCGGCACGCGCAAGCGCCGGTGCATCGTTGATGCCGTCGCCAATCATGGCAACCTTGCGGCCCTTACCCTGCTTCTCGCGCACGATACGCTCCTTGTCCTGCGGGAGCACCTCAGCGATCACATCGGTCACGCCCAGCTCGGACGCGATGGACTGCGCGGTTTTCTGGTTGTCGCCGGTGAGCAGCGTTACGTCAATGTGCATACTGCGCAGTGCTTCGACTGCCGCCCTACTGGTCGGCTTGAGCACATCAGCGACCGCAAAAATGCCGACGATCTGACGGTTTGCCGCAAAGAACAGCGGCGTTTTGCCTGCTGCGGCGAACTCGTCACCCAGCTTCTGCATCGAGCCGGACAGCGCGAGGCCGTTTGCCAGCAGCATCCGGCGGTTGCCCGCAAAGCACGGCACACCGTCCACAGTTGCGCGAATACCCTGTCCCTCTATCATCTCAAAGTCAGTGACCGAACGCTCCTGCGCGTTCTTTTCGCGTGTATAGCGCACGATGGCGTCCGCCAGCGGATGGTCACTGCGGCTCTCGAGTGACAGCGCCAGCGAGAGCAGGTCACCGGACTCCACGCCGAAGGATTTTACGTCGGTTACGACCGGACGTCCTTCGGTTACGGTACCGGTCTTGTCCATGATGACCGCGTTTACATTGTGCAGATTCTCGAGCGCCTCTGCCGACTGGAACAGCACGCCGTTTTTCGCACCGACACCTGTGCCGACCATGATAGCGACCGGCGTAGCCAGTCCCAGTGCGCACGGGCACGAGATAACCAGCACCGAAATCGCGCGTGTGAGCGCAAAGCTCGGCGTTTCGCCGGCCAGCAGCCAGATGATCGCCGTCACGAGCGCAATACCCATAACGACCGGCACAAACACGCCTGCCACCTTATCCGCCAGCTTGGCGATTGGCGCCTTGGACGCGCCTGCCTCCTCTACCAGACGGATGATCTGGCTCAGAGTCGTATCGTCACCGACACGCAATGCCTTCATGACAACATAGCCGCTCTTGGACACGGTTGCACCGATTACGGTATCGCCGACATGCTTTTCGACCGGCATGCTCTCGCCGGTGATGGCGCTTTCGTCCAGATAGGCGCTGCCCTCGGTAATCTCGCCGTCAACCGGCACGGACTGACCGCCGCGCACGATAACGAGATCGCCAACCTGTACCTGCTCAATCGGCAGCTGCATGGTCTGACCGCCACGAATGACCTCGGCGGTCTGCGGACGCAGGTCCATCAGTGCTGCGATGGCTTCGCCTGTCTTGCGCTTGGCACGCGCTTCAAAGAACTTGCCGAGCGTTACCAGCGTCAAAATCATGCCTGCGGACTCAAAATACAGGTCGTGCATAAAGCTGTGGGCTGCCTCAGGCGTGGGCGCGAGCGCGATTTGAATCAGCGCGTAAATGCCGTACACGAGCGCCGCACCCGAGCCGACGGCGATAAGCGCGTCCATAGTCGGGGCACGATGCAGCAGCGTTTTGAAGCCGTTGATATAATACTTGCGGTTGATAATGACGATCGGCAGCGCGAGGATCAGCTCCGTGAGCGCCAGATGGAACATGCCGTCCATGCCTGCCGCATAGGACGGCAACGGCAGCCCGACCATCTCGCCCATCGAGAAGTACATCAGGACAAGCATGAAAATCGTCGAAACGATAATACGGGTCTTCATTTCCTTCAGCGCCTCGTCCGCCTGCGGGCTTTGCGCCGGAGCCGAGGTCTGCCTGCCGTCGTCCACCGCAGCCGTGTAGCCGCCGGACTCGACCGCCTTTATAATCGTCTGTGCGTCGCACGCGTTTTCGTCGTACTCGACCGCCATGCTGCCGGCGAGCAGATTTACCTGCACGCCGCTGACACCCGGCACCGCCGAGACGCTTTTCTCCACATGGGCGGAGCAGGCCGCGCAGCTCATGCCGCCCACCCGAAACCGTTGTTTCATATCGCATCTCCTATCTGCACCCCTTCCCTACGGGAGGGGGTTCTATTTACAGACAAAGTATACACCCAGGGAACAGTATTGTCAAGAACGAAGTTAGCCTTGACGAACACCCACAAAATATGGTATGATATTTATAATTAATGGTAGTTGAAGTAGTCCATAGGACGAAGTAGACGAAAGTTTACTTCGTCCTATTTTTTTGCGTTCAGCTGCATTTCTATTCGTTATCAAAAAATATTTCACATACACAAAAAGGAGAAAACAAAATGCCAAAAAACAAATTTCAGGACGTTATTTACACCATTATCATGGCTTCTGTCATGGTATACGGCATGGTAGCGTACAACATCGTGCTGAACACCGGTTCCATGCAGAACTGGGTATTTCTCGCAGTGTTCCACGAGTGGCCGATCATGACTGTTATCGCAATTCTGCTCGAGCTGGTGTTTGTCGGCAAGCTGGCGATGAAGGTTGCATTCCGCCTTGTCAATCCGCGCGAAGCCAGCCAGACCAGCATTATGCTTGCCATCTCGGCTGCATCCGTATGGCTGATGTGCCCGTGCATGAGCTTCTTTGCCACCCTGCTGTTCAAGGACAGCCATAACGCACAGTTCTTTGCAATCTGGGTACAGACCACCGTTATGAACTTCCCGATGGCACTGCTGTGGCAGTTCTTTGCAGCCGGTCCGCTGGTGCGCCGCATTTTCGGTCTGCTGTTCCGGGAGAACGCAGACAAGTCCTCTGCGGCGGAGATGGAGTCGGTTCAGGGTTAATCTGCTTACTTACGCATAAGGAATGGGTGCTAACCCTTAGCTGGAGTTTCAAAAGGATAAACACCAAGGTTTGCCCGTAGGCCACTAAACCTTGTTCCCACGCCGTGCGTGGATTAGATGAGTACTATCTTCTTGGGACTCCAGTTTCCTTTTATTTGATAGTCTGGCGCAGACCAGAGACCGGCAACCGCTTCGAAAAGAGAAACGGCAAAGGATTTTTTCTTCCGTAGGGGCGCACAGTGTGCGCCCATTTCTCTACCTCTACGCAGTTCTCGCCTACCCTGCTGCTACATATACGGTTTACTCTCCGCAGGCGCGACGCAACAGTGTCGCGCAACTCGTTTGCGCGCTGTGATAGACGGCACCTGCGAATATTTTCTTGTGCCTGCGTTTCACCTTACCGCTCTTCACTCTAATCCTCAGCTCTGCACCAATGAAAAAGGAGAACCCTCCCGGGTTCTCCTTTTTCATTACGCCATATCCTTGAGCAGACCATGCTTCTCATAGGTGGTGGTGCGGACGATCTTATTTTCCTCATCCACGAACACGACCTGCGGAGCATAGCCGTTCCTGACCTCCTCCGGCGTCAGCTGCGCGTACGCCATCAGGATGACCTTATCACCGACGCTGACACAGCGCGCTGCGGCGCCGTTCAGGCAGATCATGCCGCTGCCGCGCTCACCGGCGATGGTATAGGTCTCAAAGCGGTTGCCGTTCTCAATATCCACGATGGCAACCTTCTCGTATTCGTAAATGCCGGCCGCATCCAGCAGATCGGCATCAACCGTGATCGAGCCGACGTAGTTCAGCTCGGCCTGCTTGACCGTTGCACGGTGGATTTTACCCTTGAGCATCTGTACTGTCATGACTTATCCCTCCACCGAAAAGTTGTCGATCAGGCGTGTTTTGCCGATATAGACCGCCATAGCGACCAGTTCGCCGCCGTTGATCTCATGCACCGGCAGCATGGTCAGGCCGTCCACTGCGGAAACGTAATCAATACGCGCGAGCGGCTCCTGCTCGATAAGCGCACGCATGGCATTGACGATTGCATCCGCGTTTTTCTCGCCGTTCCGGACCAGCTCCTGGCCGAGCTTTACAGCGCGCGACAGCACGAGTGCCGCCTTGCGCTCCTCTGCGCTCAGATAGGTATTGCGCGAGGACTTCGCCAGACCGTCCGCCTCACGGATGATCGGGCAGCCGACAATCTCAATGCCCATGGACAGGTCGAGCACCATACGGCGGATGATTGCCAGCTGCTGTGCGTCCTTCTGACCGAAGAACGCCTTATCCGGCGTTACGATGTTGAACAGCTTGGAAACGACCGTGCACACGCCGCGGAAATGAATCGGACGGGTCTTGCCGCACAGCTGGCGCGGCATTTCGGACTGCACCTCAACAAAGGTGGCAAAGCCGTCCGGGTACATCTCGGACACCTCAGGATGGAACACCATGTCACAGCCGCACTCGGTCAGCAGTGCACAGTCGTGCTCAAAATCACGCGGATAGGTCTCCAGATCCTCACCCGGACCGAACTGGGTCGGATTGAGGAACACGGACGCTACCGTGCGGTCGCACTGCTGCACGGACGTTTTGACCAGACTGGCGTGTCCTTCATGCAGATAGCCCATGGTCGGCACCAGACCGACGGTCAGACCCTGCTGTTTCCACTCGCGCACCTGTGCGCGTACTTCTGCGATGGTTGTTGCGATTTTCATTGTATATGCTCCTGTTTCTCTCAAAATTCAGCGTCGAGTTTGGCGAGATATTCATCACTGCAGTCGGACTTGACAAAGCTCTGCTTTTCGGTCGGGAACGTGCCGTTCTGCACCTCGTTCATGTAAGTGCGGAACGCATCCACCATGCGCTCACCGATATTGTCGAACTGCTTGGCGAACTTGGGCGTAAAGTCCATATTCATGCCGAGCATATCCTGATAAACCAATACCTGTCCGTCACAGCCTGCACCCGCGCCGATGCCGATGGTCGGGATGGTCAGCTTTTTCGAGATGAGCGCCGCCAGCTTGGGCGGTACGCACTCGAGCACGACCGAAAATGCACCGGCCCCCTGTACAGTAAAGGCGTCCTCGAGCAGCCGCTTTGCCGCATCCTCGCCCTTGCCCTGTACCTTAAAGCCGCCGAACACGTTGACGCTCTGCGGCGTCATGCCGATATGCGCCTGCACCGGAATACCGGCGTCTGTAATCGCGCGAATCTGCTCGGCAACGGCTGCGCCGCCCTCCAGCTTGACCGCGTGTCCGCGCGCCTCCTTCATCAGCCGGCCTGCGTTGCGCACGGCTTCGGAAACCGACGCCTGATAGCTCATAAACGGCATATCCATGATGACCATAGTGTTCTCGCACGCGCGCACGACGCAGGCGCTGTGGTGGATCATGTCCTCCATCGTAACCGGCAGGGTCGTGTCATAACCCATCATGGTCATGCCGAGCGAATCACCCACCAGAATGGCGTTGATGCCCGCCTTTTCCACCAGCTTGGCGGTCGTGTAATCGTAGCTGGTAATCTCGGTGAGGCGCTCGCCGTTTTGCTTCATCGAGAGAAATGTACTCACTGTGTTCTTCATTCGTTCTGCTCCTTTTCCCTATTCAGCAGGGCGGCAAGCGTGCCGTAATCCTGCTCAGGATGTTTTTCCTGTGCCATTTTGACCTGTTCGAGTCCCAGCAGCGCGTAAATCTGCCGGTCGTCTCGTTCCGTCAGGCACGACAGATGCTTTTGCACGGTCTGCGTGTCGCCGCGCTCAATGGGTCCGGTCAGCGCTGAGACGGCACCGTGCTCGATCACATGCGCCAGATTGCTCCGCATGAGCGGTGCAAGCGCGTGCAGTGCGTCCGTTTCGGAGAATCCGCAGCCGCTCAGCAGCTCTGCGCTGCGCTGCACGAGTGCACAGACAAAGTTGCTCGCCAGTGCACAGCTAAGGTGGTACTGCGCCTTGCTCTCCGGCGAAATGGTCTGCACCTGCAGCCCCAGTCCGCGCAGCAGCGGCACAAAGACCTCGACCGCCTGCATGTCTCCCTCAACGCAAAAAAAAGCACCTGCCAGCTCCCGCCAGCAGTTATACTTGCTGCTGATCGGAAATAGCAGATGAATGGATATTGCATAGGCTCCCTGCGCGTGAATACCGGGAAAGGCTTTCTCGGCTGTGCAGGCGCCGCTGCAATGACATATATACTTGTCCTGAATTTCAAATTCTGCGACCTGCCGATACACCTCGGTGATCGCATTATCCGGAACGGTGATGAAAATCGCGTCACTATCTTCGATGAGTTTGCCCAGGTCGGTATAGTGTCCGGAATTTGTAAATTCTGCGGCTTCTCTTGCGCTGTCGGAATTGCGGCTGTAATAGCCGGATATCCGCACGCCTTTTTCGGCAAGCAGTCTGCCGAAGGAAAAGCCGACTTTTCCTGCTCCAACAATGCCAATGTTCATGCTGTCACCCGCTTTCTGTGGTGTGACGCAACGTAAAATCACTGTCGGAAAAATTTGAAAAACATGTTGTGACAAGGTATAGCTTCCGCTCTGCGGAATGCCATCCATCAAGGGGTATTATACCCGCTTGAGATAAGAATGTAAAGGAAAAGTTTTCGGCTCCGGGGAGCCAATCAACAGTGAACGCACGTTCATTTATGTGAATTTCGTTCTGTAATTCTGCTTATAATCGTTAAAACCGCTCTGTATCAAAAGATACAGAGCAGTTTCCGGTTATGCGTAATACGCGATCCTGAGCAGCTCCTCCGGTGTAGTAACACCCTGTTTTACCAGTTCCAGACCCTTTTCCTTCAGGCTGCGCATGCCCTGCTGTTCCCGCGCGTAGGCCTCGATCTCCTCGATTTCGGCGCCGCGGCTGATCATGCGGCGGATATTGCGGTCAATCGTGACGATCTCATGCACGGCAATACGGCCACGGTAGCCGGTGCCGTTGCAGTGCGTACAGCCTGTGCCGCGCTTGATGGTCGTGATATCCTTGCCGAGCAGCGCCTGCTCCTGCGGCGTAACTGCGACCTCTCTGCCGCAGTGCGGACACACCTTGCGCATCAGTCGCTGCGCGACCAGACCGACCAGCGAGTTTGCGATCAGATAGTGGTCGATGCCCATATCGGCCAGACGGACGATGCTCGAGACCGCATCGTTGGTATGCAGCGTACTCAGCACCAGATGACCGGTGATGGCCGCACGAACCGAAATACCGGCGGTTTCGCCGTCACGGGTCTCACCGACCATGATGATATCCGGATCCTGACGCAGCAGCGCGCGCAGACCGGACTCAAACGTCAGTCCGGCAACCGGATTGACCTGCGTCTGGTTGATGCTCGGCACGTTCTTCTCCACCGGATCCTCAACCGTGGAGATATTCACCTGCCGGTGCGACAGGTACTCAAGCACCATGTACAGTGTGGTGGACTTACCCGAACCGGTAGGACCGGTGATATAAATAATGCCGTTCGGTGAGTTCAGCATAGGCAGGAACCTTGCATAGCTTTCGTCATCCATGCCGAAGTGGCTGGCGTGATCGACCTGCCCCGCCGTTGCCAGAATTCGCAGCACGGCCTTTTCTCCGAACACGGTCGGCAGCAGCGATACACGGATGTTGACGTACTCGCTCTGTCCCACACGGATACGGAAATGACCGTCCTGCGGCAGACGGCGCTCGGCAATATCGAGGTTCGCCATAATCTTGATTCGCGCGATCAGCGGCTGATGCACACTGCGCTGCAGCGTTACATAATCAACGATCGTGCCGTCGATACGCATGCGCACGCGCGTGCTGCCCTCAAACGGCTCGATATGCACGTCGCTCGCGCCGGTGCTGATTGCACGGTCGAGCAGGCTGTTGAGCAGCTTGACGATCGGCGCTTCCGGATCACCGCTTTCGCTCTCTTCTACCTGCAGCATCTCCACATTACGCTCTGCAAAGTCCTCGTTGGCGGTCTGTGCCGCCTGCTGCGCGCCGACCTCGGCGTAATAGTAGCGGATCGCGCTCTGCAGCGGACCCATCTCACTCAGGCGGATGACCACCTGACAGCCGGTCAGCTGACGCACTTCCTCAAAGGCAAAGTAGTTGAGCGGATCGTTCGTCACGACCTCGAGGCTCTTGTCCGCAAAGCCGACCGCAAGCAGGTTCTGCTTTTCCGCCAGCTCGCGCGGAATCATGCGGACAGCGGTCAGATCGACCTGCATCTGTCCGATGCTCACGATCTCCAGTCCCAGACGGGCAGCCAGTGCCTCGAGCACCTGCGTCTCGGTGACAAAGCCCAGCTCGATCAGGATCTGACCGACTCGCTTTTCACGGTGCTCCTTCTGGTAGGCAAGCGCCTGCTCCATCTGCTCCTGCGTGATGTAATTGCGCTCCATCAGCACTTCGCCGATACGCAAATTGGTTTTCATGCGTCTGCCTCCTTGTCGCTGACACACATGTAGATCTCCAGCGTGCCGGTGATCAGATTGGTGCTGACCGCCTGCGTGTTGTTTGCCACATAATCATAGTCTGCAATACTGAAATTGGTCACACGCAGACCCTTGTACCTGTGCTCCACCTCATCGAGGAAGTTCAGCCACTGGGTTACAGCGCCCTGCGCCGAGATAGTCGCAGTGCCGATATAAACGCAGTTGACCGGCTGTATCAGCGTTGCCGATGTATCGTCGGTCGAATCGGCGGATTCCGCATCGGACGAGGTGTCCGCACTGCCGTCCGTCTGCGCAGCTTCCTGCTCGGCGAGATACGCGCTGACCGCACCCGGAGCGGCCTCCGTCAGCGTCAGCGACTGCGGAAACAGCCCGTTCTCGAGCGCGATACCCGTGATGATATCGTCCATCTGACGGGTTTCCAGATCGCTCTTGTAGTATTTTTCGCTTGCCGTGTTCAGCGCGGCTTCATTCTGCGCGATAATGTCGTCAATCGTCGCTAGTGCGGCAATCTGTGTCTGATATTCCTGCTGCTTCTGTTCGGCGGCGTCATACTCGTTCTGCAGCGTTTCGTGATTTTCCATCGCAGGACGAATGAGGTACATGCCGAAAATGACGATTATCGCCAGACAGGCCACCAGCCGGAGCAGCTTTTTATCACGTTCGGTTACAACGATGTTCATTCGGCTGCCTCCTCTCCCAGCAGGATACAGTTCAGGCTGAGGACGTACACGCCGTCCTCATAGGTATAGCCGGTGTAGTCCACCTTGCGGAACAGGCCGGTTTTCTGCAGCTTGAGCACATAGCTCGGAATGTCGATAACGCTGCCGCTCTGTGCATCGAACTGCAGCGCGCCGGTAGCCGCATCATAGCCGGTCAGCACCATGCTGACCTGAGCACCGCCTGCCGCGCCGATCTTGCTCATCAGGGCGCTGTCCACCTGCGGATAGGTGGCAAGCGCGTCCGTCAGATTGCGCACCTGCTGCAGTCCCTGCACCAGATTGTCATTGCGCTGCTGCTTTTCGGCAGCCTCGTTGTACTGCTCGATCACGGTCGGATCGTTCAGCCAGTCGTTGATATCGTCGGTTCTGTGGCTCAGGCTGCTGTTCATCTGCAGAAACACACACCAGACCGCAGCGCACACCACCAGACACACCGCAATCGGTGTGTAGAAGCTGTGCAGCAGGCCGATCTGCCCTTTGCTGCCGCGGGACAAACGCCGATAGCTGCGGAGCAGATCCAGCTCCTTGTTTGCACGAAGCACGGTTCGAATCAAAGTTTCGGCACAGCCGAACCAGTCGTCCAGCCGCTCGCCGTTCGGCAGGGCGCGGAACGCACGGCATTCGGGCAGACGGCTCACTTTCAGACCCAGACCGCGGATACCCGCCAGACACACCTCGAAATCATCATCCGAGCAGCCGGCGTAATACACATCAGTCAGCGTGCCGCCCGAGCGGCTTGCCGTGTGGAACTGCATCGTACCGGAAACATCCCGCGTCATCTCAGTGCCGAAATCCACCGTACCCGGCTCACTGAAAATACGGCTGCGGCTGGAATAACGGTACTCTCCGTTCTCGACCAGCAGCGAAAGCACGCTGCTGCCCTCAAAGCACAGCCAGATACAGGTCTTGCCCTGCATGGACTGCATGGCATGCAGGAGCTTGAGCCGTCCTGCCATAGTAACGGTAACGCTCTGCAGGCGCAGGCCAAGCCGGTCGGTCATTGCAAGGTATTCCTCCATCGTTTCCTTGCGGCAGGCAGCGCAGAACAGCTGCTGACGGCCTTCGGCATCTGTGCCGAGCGGCACATAATCCGCCGCCACAAGCTGATCCTCCCGCGGACGCATTTCGTGCCGCACAAGCTCCTCCAGCTTGTTTTCCGGCATGCTCGGTGCGGTGATCGTCTTGGTGGCAACCGCCTCATCCGGCAGGACGAGCGTGATGCCGCGGGTCGGCAACCTGTGCTGCTGCCAGAGTGCGCCTATCGCCTTCTCCCAGTTTTCCATGCCGCCGCCGTGTGCGGGGGCACTGTAAAGCGCCTGCACGGAAGGCTGCGCGCCGGACTTGCCGACCGCGACAAGCACCTGCTCCTCCTGCAGCGCCAAAACGGTTGTGTTCATTCTCATTTCTCCCCTTTTGTGAGGTTTACACGTTTCCGAGGTTATACGTTCCCCGAACTCTCTATCGCGCTGTACGAGCCGATGATCGGCGACATGACCGCGATAATGATAAAGCCGACCACAAACGCCATCAGCACGATCAGCATCGGCTCCAGAATGGTCATCATGCGCTTGCTCGCCTGCTGTGCATCGTACTCCATCGAATCCGCGATGGAATCCAGCATGGAGTCCAGTCGTCCGGTCTCCTCGCCAACTGCAATGCTGCTGCACAGCTTGCGCTGAAAGCCGTCTACGGTCTCGAGGGCGGCGGACAGGCTGACGCCCGAACGCACCTGCACGAGCACATCCTCGAACTGCGAAACGATGTAGGCGTTGCCGATAGTATCACGGGCGGTCTGCAGCGCAGTGACGATCGGCAGACCGCTCGAGTACAGGCTGCTGATGGTTCGCGCGAACCGCGCCGTGCAGATAACCTGATTGAGCGGACCGAAAACCGGCATTTTGAGCTTGCGCCGGTCCATTTCCAGCCGGACGGCCGGAATGCGCAGCAGCGTGCGGATAACCATGACCGCTGCCGCGACACCCAGTATCATCAGATACCATTTGGTAACCATAAAACCGGAAAACGCCATCAGCGCCAGCGTAACACCCGGCAGCGAATCCATTGTGGAGAACAGATCGCTGAACTGCGGCAGCACGAAGGTTACGATAACGATAACGACCGCGACCGCCAGAATCGCAAGGATCATCGGGTACATGAGCGCCGACTTGACCTGCTGGTTCATCTGGTGTGCCTTCTCGTAGTGGATGGCGAGCCGCTCCGCGACCTGATCCAGCTTGCCGCTGCCCTCGCCTGCGCGGATCATGCCGAGCATGAGCGTCGGGAACACCTGCTGCGCCTCGAGTGCGGCGGACAGGCTGGAGCCCTTCCGCACCTCACCCAGCACATTCTCGTAAATGCGGCGCAGACCCGCGCTGATGCCCTCATCCTGCGAGATGATCGTCAGTGCGCGCACCAGACTGACGCCCGAAGCCAGCAGCGTGGACAGCTGACGGCACAGGTCGCTCAGCTCCTGCGGACGCAGTGTGCGCGGCTTGCGGCCCGCACCGCGGCGGGTCGCACTCTGCAGATACAGCCCCTGAGCGAGTAATTGTGTATACAACGTGTCATAGTCCGCAGCCTCCATTGCGCCGCGGACTACCTTTCCGTCTATGTCCTTTGCCGTGTAGCGGAACAGCGTGTGACCGCTGTTCGGTTTGACCGTGACGGTCAGCCTGTGGTTGTTGGATGCAGCCATGCTGACCCTCCTCTCCATTCATTACAATAATCCCATATACCAGTCCGCGATCGTTTCTCCGAAAAACATGGCGATCGCAATGCCGATGCACAAAAACGGACCGAATGCGAACTGGCTTTTCCGGTTTGCCTTCTTTTGGGCGAGCAGCAGCGCGCCGAAGCCGCCGCCGAGCAGAATGCCGATGAACGCGGCAACGACCGTCAGCTTTGTGCCGAGAAAAAAGCCCGCGCCGAACATCAGCTTGATATCACCGCCGCCGAAGCCGCCGGGCACAATAAGCGCCAGAAGCAGCATCGGCACACTGACGATCACGCAGCCGATCAGCCGCGACTTTATCCCCAGGCTGGGGATAAGTATGTGCGCAGCGATGCCGCAGACAAACAGCAGCACCGGAAACCGGTCGTAGATTTCAAGCGTGTCCATGTCCATGAGCGCCACGACCGTCAGAATACCGAGCACGGCGAACGCCAGCACCGCCTGTGCGGTCTCGCCGCCGAAGGCGTATGCGCAGGCACAGGAGCACAAGCCGCCGAGCACCTCGATCCAGAAATCCCTTGCGGGGATTTTTGCACCGCAGCCGCGGCATTTGCCGCCCTGCAGGAGATAACTCATGCACGGGATCAGCTCCGCCGCCGACAGCGTGCGCCCGCACACCGGACAGTGACTGCGTCCCTTCACCACGCTCTCTCTGCGCGGCAGGCGCCATACCACCACACCGAGAAAGCTGAATACGCATGCACCCAATGCGAACCGTAACAGCCATAATACAGCATAGGCGATGTAAAGCATTGGTTTCCTCCTCGTTTGGGTTGGTTTGGAATGATTTTTTACAAATAGAATCTGCCATACAGAAACCGCATGGCAGGGCACAGCCACTTAAACGTTAAGGGGCTGTGACCCGCCATACCGTCCGCAAGCCGAACGCAGGCACCGTTACTGCGTTCCGCGTCGTTACAGCGGTATGAATCAAGTCACCACCGTCAGCCACCGTACCGCACCGTGGTTAGACGGTGCGGTGCGGGCGGGGTGGTTGGTGGGGTTAGGCATGATTACTTAACAGTGTACTGATTATCCTTGTAAGTACAGGTCTTACCATTACGCTCATACGTAACCTCGGAAATCTTATTGCTAGCAGCCTTAATATCCGTAATATTAGCAGTTGTTACCTCTGCCAAATCAGCTACATCCTTGTACGCAATAACTGGACCTGTAGTTGTAGTCGCATCTGCCTTATTCTTGCCGAAGGTCGGCATATTAGTAGCATCACGAGCCAGAGTACCATACGATTCATCATACAACGTCTGAGCAGCCATGACTACCTGACGGGTTTCAGCAATCAGGGATTTTTCCTTCGCCTTATCAATATAACCAGTCAGCGCCGGAATCAGCAGCGCTGCCAGAATTGCCAGAATAACCAGAACCACGATCAGCTCTACCAGCGTAAAGCCGCCCTTCTTGCTGCGGCGCTTCTGCTGCAGCGCGATCATTTTTTCCATCATGATCTTATTCCTCCAATTTTATTTTTGTTTTTCTATCTCTGTAAGCTGCGGCGGTGCTCCGCAGAGTTACACATATTGCATTGCCGTTATGCCGGCTTTTTCGTTGCCGTTACCTCGGTTTTCACCGGAATATCGTACCGCAGGTCGATAATGAGCGAATCCGAATAGATTTTATCGGTCAAATCCTTATCGCGGTAAATTGTCACGGTGGCGGTAACGGTGTGCTTTGCTTCGTCGATTTTGAAATGCAGTCCGGCGCGGAGACCCATATAAAAGCCCTCTGCGTAGGTTTTCGTCATGGCTCGGGCAATGGGATTGCCGTCCGCATCCTGACTGTAGCCATCTTTATAATAGCGCTCGACAAGATAACCCTTTTCCACTCGAGGCTGCTCGCCGGAGTCCTTATCGGCAATCACGATTTTGGTTGGTCCGCAGCCGTCTGCCGTCAGCAGCTCCGCCGCGTTATATCCCTGTTCGGTCTCATAGCCAAACTCGATCGCCGAGCCTTCGGACGAGCCGGTTTTATTCGTCACATCCGTGCCGTTATCGTAGCATTTGATGTAATCCGTAGCGGTCTCCACCTTGCTGCGCACGGTTTCGAGCAGGTCGTCCGCGATCAGCTCGGCGCTGTTCAGCTCCTGCGTGCGGCGCGATACCTCGGCCGCCGGCCGCAGCGACGCGCTGAATATGCCGATGACCAGACACAGCAGTCCGGCGCCGACCACCAGTTCCACCAGTGTCATGCCTTCCCGGCCGCGCAGGATTGAGCGAATGCGTTTCATGCCGTCACTCTCCCTTCGCAAACCGGTAGAAGGGCACGGTTTTGCCGTCCTCGGTTTTGGCGTTTACGGTCTGCTTTTTTACCTTTACGCGGAAGGCGTCAATATCGGTATCTTCGCCGTTCGACGTCGTCACCTTAAAATTGTACGCGGCAGCTTCGCCGTCCGCGACTTCTGCACTCCCGCGCACGCTTTCCTGCAGTTCGGTCGCGTCCCTGCGGAGCTGCTCCGACTTGCGCTGCGCATTTGAGGCAAAGCCGACTGCGCCGTTCAGCGCGCCCAGCAGCAGCATGAACACCACCGTGGAAACCAGAATTTCCACCATGGATTCGCCCCGGCGGTCGCGCAGCACGCGAATCAGTCTATTCATCGGCTGCACCTCCGGTCGCCTGAGCTGCCGGCTTGTGAATGGGCTCGTATCGGCTGTACGTCGGATTGTTGATATCATAGGTATAGCTGATCTCCACATGCTCCGTGCGGGCATCCTTACCCTCGCCAATGACCTTGGGTTCTACCGGCTCCTCGCCGTTGGCACTTCGACAAAAGCGGCCGTTTACCCAGTAGACCAGAAACTGTACGCCGTTTTCTCCTTCCCATGTGTAGATTGGCTGAAAACTGTCCTTTCGGCGGTATTCTGTGGTGTACATGTAGCTGTCCGCTCCCTTTTCCGCCTTGACGCCTACCCAAACCTGATGTCTGTTAAAGGTTGTCTGCTCTGCCTTTTCGGTGCCTTTAACCCGAGCATCGTATGCAAAGGTATCGCCTGTGATCGGGTCCTGCGCATCGGTAACATCACGGAGCAAAATCGTAATCCTGCCGTAGTTATCCTCGGTCGAACCCGCATTATAGCAGGCAGTGGTTTCATCTGAACGGTCCGGATCGTAAATACCCAATCCCGTATCTTCCGCTAAAATGTTGTTCACTTCACGGTAGAAACAGCCTTCCGGCGCAAAATTGGTATCTAATTCCGGCTTTATTGTTTTGTATTCCTGCAGTTCGCTGTCCAGCACCTGTGCAAAGGACTGAGCCAGCTGATAACAGCGTTCCCTGCCGATCTTGCGGTTGGCCCGCGAGAGCAGCATGGAGGAGGAATACACGATACTGAGCGAAAGTCCGATCAGGACGGCGACAGCACAAAGTGCTACGATCAGCGAAACACCGCTTCGCTTGCTGCGCCGCAGGGTGTCCCATCCCTGACGTATCCGCTTCATGTCTGCCGCCTCCCTTCGTAACTAAAATCTGCGCTCAGCAGGATCGGATTCCGTATAACGGTCGCTCTTGCTGTCCGCAATGACAGTTACCCTGCTGATCTGTATACCATTCGTCAGCTGCAGGGTCTGATTCTCGTGCGTTACCACGGAGAAAATGTTAGGCAGCTTCAAGGTAAATGTGCCGTCCTTCACCTGCAGCATGGTATCCGGCTGATAGCTGTAATAACGAATGCTGCCATTGATAAGGCTGTATCTGCCGTTGACCGCACTGCCCTGTTTTACAGTATACCAGTCATCCCCTGCAACTGCAAACGTATTTTGACCATTTATGATAATCTCCGGCAGGTTCCCGCTCATATCGACGGTAACCGTCGTGGGATTATCGTCCTTATCGGTCAATTCAATCCGATACCGGTCAGCCTCTGCCACCTCGTCCCACGAGAGCGCGGTAAGCTGTGCATCCCACTCTGCCGTGTTGATAAGACGATTCATCGGGCCATAGCTGACAGCAAGCGCCTCATTCACGTTTGCCAGCGACGCGCTCGGCGCTTCCAGCTTCACACGCGGGAATACCACATCGCCGCTCGATACCCAGACCGAGCTTACCTGTCCCGCCGACTGCGAAATACGAGCCTCGAACCGTACAGAACAGCCTGCGTATTTCGTATTCAGATCGGTCAGGCTGCAGACGTAGCTGCCGCCGCTTTCGCTCATTGCGGAAACGGGGTAAGTCACCGTTGTGCCGTCCGTCCCGGTGATTTTTGCCCGCAGCAGATAGGTGCTGCCGCCGGGCGGTACGCTATTCGTGCCGGTTTTCGGCGTAACGGTGACCTGCAGGCCGCCGCTTCGGAAGTCGGCCGCCGGAATCGGGTTGTTTGCTGTCGCATTCCAGTTGTACGACCACTTGACGCTCGGCGTATCCAGACGCATCGGCACGGTCATCGTGTACACGATACCGTTCGGGCTGTCCGCGTAGCCGGAATCATCAGCAGCCACCGCCACCAGATAGAGGTCGATGGTCTTGCCGGCGTAATCCTCCAGACTGCGGCTTACCGAGCAGGTGCCGCCCCTGACGGGCACAAGCTCACCCAAGGCAGCGGCCGTTTCGCCCTCCGGCTGCACATAAATCTGATAGCCTGCACAGCCGTTTTCGCTGCCGATGGCACTCCAGCCGATGGTGTATTCCAGCTCGTTGGTATCCGGGTTGATTACCAATGGCTGTCCCGGACGCTCGAGGCGCTGCTTGACAGCGTACTTCTTCGTCGTACTCAGGCCAACCTCGCCGTATGCCTGTCCCAGACGGGTAACGGTCAGCTCAACCTCGGCGTACTGCCAGTCGTCCGCGCTGATGGTGAACGATTGGGAAGTATTCGGATTCTCCTGCGTACCGTAAACCTCGTTGACCGGAATGCCGATTCTTGCGCCTGCCGCGGTAATACCGGTCAGCTTGACGCTGTAGTGCGGCACTGCAGTCCCCTGCCCGGACTGCGTCCACGAGAACCGGTAGCTGATACTGCCGTTATCTTCCTGCATCAGTTCCGGGTCGTTCAGCTCCGGCGCCGTCAGCGGCTTGATGTTCAGCGCCGCGGCTCTAATGTAGTTTGCAAAGCCATTCGCATAGCCAAGAACATGGCTGTAAATGGTCTTGTCCTGTTGCTGAACGCCCTCCGCGCTGTAAGTCCGCAGCGTAACGGACGCATCGCCGGTCTGCTGGGTATCGCCATAGGTGTACACCGGTCCCAGACCGGAGGCGGCGTACCATGCACGCACCCGACGATTTGTGACATTCTCCGCGAAATACTCCTTTGGCAGGTCGCGGAAGTTTGCCGTAACCGTGTTGCCCGCCGAGGTCAGCACATCCTCATACGCAAACACATACTCATTTGTGCCAACCGTGCCGAGCACCTCGATACGGTAAATCGGCGGTGTTTCCATCTGCGGCTCGTTGACCGTCAGTGCAGCCGTGACCGTGCAATCATCCACCGTACTGCCCGAGTACGATACCGACAGCTTGTTGATGCTGCCGTCCGGCTTGTACCTCGGCGTGTCGGTCGGGATGGTATCCGTCACGGAGGCCGGCTGAATGCCGTTCGTAATGCCCGCCGCTGCCGTGACGATCAGCTCCTTCAAATCATCGCCGTTGATCTCGGCGGTATGGTTGTTCTGATCAATAGTCACGGTCTGCGAGCCGAGCCTGAATGTGACTTTCCAGTTGCTGAATACCGCATAATCCGCAAGGTTTTTCAGCGAGATCTGGTATTTCGCGCCATTGTTCCAATGGCTCACCAGTCGGATATTGACATCCGGTGTCGGCAGCACCGACACATCCTGCGTCGCCGCAGTTTTCCATGCAGAAGGCGCGGTATCCTCAAACAGACTGACAGCACGAACCGACAATGTAATGGTCTTGCCTGCTGTGTCTGCCGCAAGGCTTGCCGGCAGCTGGAACGTACCGCTGGTCGTACCGGAGCCGTACGCCTGTGTGCCGTTCAGCTTCGGGTCCCACTGTCCCTGTCCCTTTTGGTTCGGGATAAAGCGCAGATTGGACATTACTTCCTTGTCATCAACGAGCACTGTACCCTCGTAGTACAGAGGACGGTCCGTATCCTCGATGGATACATCGAAACTGCCGTCTGTCTGCTGTTTCAAATCGACCATGAACGAGGCATCCAGCTTTTTGTCGGTTTGGCCGTGCTCCATGTCGCGATAGTTCTCTCGAACATACTCATCAAACAGCTTTTGCTTTGTGTTGAACACCGTATTCTTTTGATACAGCAGCGGGCGCAGCCACGAAGCACCGTGTCCATTCGTCTGTGCAATATCTCTATATGTTGGTGTATCCGGCATGGTGAACAAAATCCGTCCCGTAATTTGGTCAGAACCATTGATATTAGTACGGATAATGCCATGCTCATCGATCGTAGAGTTTGTCGTTGTTACATTGTAATACATCCGGTTGTCTGTATAGTCGATCACGCCAAGCTGCGGACCGGCAATGGCGGCAAAGCTCTTATTCGCCCATTTTCCGTCACTGCCTGCCCAGTATCCATAGGCAACCATGCGGGAAAATCCCTTTCGTGATTCATTGCGCGTATTGCTGCTGTCAAAGGTTCGTCCGGCAGTGTTCGTCAAGCCCCATGTATCAAAGAAATAATAATTGTTTCCCACCTTATCACCGCTCAGGGAGCTGCTCAGGCTGGCGTTATTCAGCGATACGATGCCTGTACTGGTACCCGCATCCGAACCGATGACCGAGTAACAGTTCTGGATATAAGTATTATCCTGCGCCACAGTGCCGTCCTTATACCGATCGCCAAAGATGCCGGCGATATAATTGTTGCCGCCGACCAGTGTTTCCGCATAGTTGCGGCAGCGGTCGATATTCAGCACGATATTTGCGGTCGAAGTGCCGATTGGACCGCCGTTCTTGCTGCTTGCCGTATCTGTTGAGAAGTAACCCACGATACCGGAGGCCATGGAGGATGAATAGATCTTAACGCCCGGCGCATTGACACAATCCGAAACGTTAATGGTGAACTTCTGTGCAGCATTTATATCATACGTCGTATAAACCGTAACGTTGCCAAGGATGCCCGCACTGTCGTTCGCGCAGTCCTTGACCTTCCTGCTGTTCTCCCAATGATAATAGCTTGCACCATCCCGGCCAAAAACGCTGCCGTGATTCTGACAGCTGATGATATTGAAATCCTGACCGGAGGCCGCATGATACAGCTGTGCCACGATACCGCCGGATGCACCGACCCAGCCGGTTTCATACGTGGTTTGCAGATTGCCGTAGTTGTAGCAGTTCTCAATCGTACCGCCGTTATTGGTCCACTGGCCGACGATACCGCCCGAATAATGCGATTGATAGCCATAAACAGTACCATAATTGACACAATTCCGGATCATCCAATCCGTGGTGGTCTTATTCGACTGCGTACCGATAATGCCGCCTGCAAAACGGTTGGTCGCATTACTGCTCAGCTGGCGGCCGACAAACGCCTGATTGAGCAGATAGGACAGGTCCTTTTCGCTCTCGTTCATGCCGACAATACCGCCAGTGCCGACACCGATGCCGTCCGACTTGTTGACCAGCAGCCAGCTGCCGCTGACGCAGCGATTCAGCTCACCGGTCGGCGCATTGTAGCCCGCCACGCCGCCAAGGTTGCCGTTGCTCGATACGATGATCTGCATGGTGCGGTCTGCCGCTACGCTCTTGCTGCCGCCGTTGTAGGACAGCTTTTCCACATCCGTCCGGTCTGCCCACTTTACCCAGGTGGAATCCGCAGACAGCTTCTGTGCCTCGGCATTGGACAGCAGGTCGCTCACCTTGCTGACATTTTCCATCAAGGTTTCGGTGCTCTTATCGCCGGACATGGTGATCGTGCCCTTGTTATAGCCGGTCACACCGCCGACCATACCGTTTTTGACCGTGATCGTACCGGTTCCGGTATTGTCTATGTAGCACTGCTCGATGATGCCGGTCGTATCATTCTTGCCTGCAATGCCGCCGATATGCGAGGACAGGCGTTCCTTCTCTGCCGCCGAGCTGGTGGAGGTTGCGGTGTACACACCGTCCGCCGTCAGCGTCAGTCCGGAAACGGTGCTGCCCTGCAGCAGACCGCCGTTCAGTCCGGCAATGCCGCCGTAGCAGTTGCCGACCGCGCTCTTTCCTTCGTCGATCGTGCCGGAGTAAGTGCATTCGGTTACCTTGCCGCTTGCATTATTCTGACCGACTACACCGCCGAGATAGGTATACTTTGTGAATTTCTCGAAATCCGAGGTGACCTTCACCTTGCTGACCGTACCGCCCGCTCGATTGATGCCGACTGCACCGCCGACCTGCAGCGTGCTTGCGGAAACGCTGTATATCGGCTGCTGCGAAACCTCGGTTTCCGTGACCGTACCGCTGTTGTCTCCGACAACAGCACCCAGAATGAATGCACTGCCGGAAATCGTGATATGATCGCCGAGTACCGCTCCCTGAACCGTACCACCCTTGTGGTTTACCGCACAGATCGCGCCTGCCGCAGTCTTGTTGCGGGTGATGAGCGTTACCCTCCTGTTATCCGTGCCGACGCTGCAGCTCCTGATCGTACCGTAGTTTTCGCTGGCAACGCCGCCTGCATAGCCGTCGTTACTGGTGACGCTGCCGTTGCCGATACAGTTCTCGACCGTGCTGCTCGCGCTGTTCATGCCGACAATGCCGCCTGCCGCACCGACATTTGCGGTCACCTGACCGAGATTCTTCGCGTACCGCAGAACAGCCTTTGCGCCCTCCTGCGCGCCGACAACGCCGCCTGCACTGCCCGCCGCTGCGCGGACCTCTGCCGCCCGATTGGTCAGGCAGTTGATGCTCGTGCCGCCGAGTGTACCGCGGTTGATGCCGGCAATACCGCCGACCATACTGCTGCCGCGCACGGTCAGCCTGTTATCCGCGGCAATGATATCGCCCTGTGCGCTGCCGCGTGCCGGACTGAGCGTGCCGGTTGCGGTATTCACGCCGATCACGCCGCCGACACCGCTGCCGCTGCCGTTGACACGGCGCTTTCCTGCCGGTGTGCTCGAAAGCGTGATCACACCGCCGTTTTCGCCCGCAATACCGCCGACACGGCCTGCACCGCTGACATTGGCGCTGCTGGTATTGTTCTGTATCCTGCCGCCGCTGAGATTATAGCCGACGATGCCGCCGACCGTGTTCCGTCCGGTGACGGTGCAGTTTTTCTCGGTCGTGCAGTTTTCAATCGTGCCCGCCGTCCTGCCGCCGACATTCAGACCCGCGATACCGCCGATATAATCCTGCGTTGCGCTGCCCATGCTGCCGGAGAGCGTGCAGCCGCGGATGATGCCCTCGTTCAGACCGACCACGCCGCCCATGGCATTCAGACCGTTCATCGTACCCTTGCTGGCGCAGTGCCCTATCACATGATTCTCACCGTTGACGCCGATCACACCGCCGATGACGGAAACACGCAGCTCGCCGCCGCCCAGCTCATCGGAGAGCGCCTTCGCGGCATCCGTGTACTTCTGCGCCTGCAGATAGGATACCATATCCACACCGGTTTTCAGCTTACTGTCCGGGAAGGTGTCCTCTGCCGGACGGTCAAAGCCGCCTGCGTTCAGACAGTGCTCTACCTTCATCCGGGTCTGCGGCTCACAGCTGCCGATAATGCCGCCTGCATACGCATACGCGCGGATGGTCATGTTGTTGGAAACTGCAGACAGCCTGCCTGCACTGTTGCCGTCCGCTGTGATGGTGATGGTATGCGTATTGGTAGATGCCTTGACCGTTCCCGGCACATTGCTGTTGTTTGCCGCGATGCCCGGCAGAAGCGCATACAGCGTTCCGCCTTCCCGGTCTTTCTCCGTGTAGGTGCGCTGATAGCCGATCAGACCGCCGCAGAATGCCTCTGCAGTGACCATGCCAAGGCTGTTATCGACCTTGAGACCGCTGACCGTGACATTCTCTCCCGGATTGACTACATTTGCACCGATCGCACCGCCGACATAGTACCGTCCCTGCACACTGCTCGGCTTGATGGTCAGCTTCTTCTCGAGCAGCTTTGTCGAAGCATTCAGACCGATCAGACCGCCGACGCAGTCTCCGGTTGCGGCAACACGGCCGCCGATGAGCGTGTAATTGATGTCAATCGTGCCGTCCGTGTCGTTATAGCCGACCAGACCACCGACATAATGCTTGCCGACGACGATGCCCGCCACACTCCGGTTAGAGACTGCGTTATCCTTGTCGCTGAAGGTGATCGTGCCGCTGTTGTAGCCGGTCAGACCGCCCGCATAGCTGCCGACGGCTCCCCAGTCCGTGACACGCCTGTAGATCGCATTATTGGTGTCCGAAACATAGCTTGCACAGTTTATGATGGCCGCATTGTTCTCATTTGCACCGCAAATACCGCCGATATATGCATTGTATCCTGCAACGACACCTGTGTTGACGCAGTTTTTGATCGTCGAACCGCCTTTATTCTCACCGATGATGCCGCCGACATACGAATTGCCGATGACATAGCTTGCGTTAACGGTTGTTCTGGTGCCGTTTTCACTGAGCAGTGCCGTCTGCGTATCAGACTGATTCAGCGCACCGATGATGCCTCCGACATACTCGCTGCCAAGAACATAGCCGTTTGCCTCGGTCTCGCAGTCATACAGCACACTTTGTTCGCCGTAGCCGACAATGCCGCCGACATATCTGCCGCGCAGCTTGTCTCTATCCTCCTGCTTATAGGTGTAGCCGTCCGCATATCCGGCACGGCTCCTGCATTTCGAAAGAGACGCGTTATGCGCGTAGCCGACAATGCCGCCGATATAATGTCCTGCCAGCGAATCATTGTCCGCGGCTGTGCTGCTGAGAATCAGACCCTCATTTTGGCAGTCAGCCATATCTTTTCCCGTGGCCTGATCCTTGCCGGAAAAATAGCCTGCAATGCCGCCAACCGAGCGATTGCCCGTTACAGCGGCGCTGTTGGTCAGGGTCTTGACTGCGGCACCGTTTGTTGTCAGGCTGCCCGCAATACCGCCGATACCGCGCGCAGTACCGCCGGTCGGCAGCGTACCTGTCACGGTACCCGATGCAGACAGCTTGATTACTGACTTAGAATCGCCGACCTCAATCACACCGGCCACACCGCCGATGCCCTGCGCCTGTGCCGAAGTCAGCGCAGCCTCCACCCTGGCTTGGATGCCGTCCACGTTATCGCCCTTCAAAGAGCCGTTGCTGTAACCGCAGACTGCGCCGACACCCTTGAGCTTGCCCGATGCGATCTTCACCTGCGGATTGAGCAGGCGCAGATCATGGATTGTGCCTGCGTTTTTTTGGAACAGACCAAGATACTCTGCGTTATCGGCAATTGAGGTCTCATCCAGCTTGAGATTACTGATGACATTTCCGCCGGTAAACACACCGGCAATGCGGTTCAGCAGACCGCCTGTGCCGTCCAGTGTCTGATCGCTGCGCAGCGCAGGGATGCTCGGGAAGCCGATATCCTTACCGGCGGAGACCGAAAGCGCGCCGCGGGCTGCCGTACCGTAAACCTTTACACTGTCGCTCGTCCAGTCCAGCGAACGTGCGGTAACAGCAAATGCCGCCGCCGTATCCATATAACGGATATTGGACAGATGACGGAAGGTTTCGATCTCGCACCGGCCGTTATCTGACCGGGTGCCGTCACCGAAAAGCGTGTTCGCCTTATTGGATTCGATAGCGTCACTCTTTTGATACTCCTCACCGCCGGTGTTTTCTGCATTCGGGTCCGGAAATACCTGCACAGCTGCGTAAACATTCAGCGGTTTTTCCAGTTTGCCGCCGAAGCGCGTGATGCTGGTATCGCTGCTCTGCCGGAAGGCTGCTTTGTTATCAGCGGACAGCTTGTCCAGCCGGTCGTACAGCTTCGCATTCATCATACCGTCCAGCACGAGTGTTGCCCGCTTGCCGGTCCGGTCATATTCCACGGGGAAGGTATAATCCTTCGTCGCGTTGTCCTCGGTCGTAACCGCAACCGACTGCGAACCCGTTTTCAAATCTCTGCCCGGAATATTGATCGACAGAAGCTGCGCTTTATCCTCACTGCTGTACAACTTGACCTCGTAATAAACCTTATCCAGATCCTGATCCTTCACATTGCTCGACCAGTTTAGCGACAAAGTTTCACCGTTTACCAGATTGATCGAGGTGATCTTCAGTTTAGTCGCATCCAGACTGACAGCATTGACCGCATCCTGAACCGAGTAATAGCCCAGCCGTTCTTCCCTGCGCGTATCGCGGCCGCGCTTGCTGTAATCAATATCCAGCCAGCTGCCGGACATATCCGCCGGTTTGCTGTCCTCATTCGATCCGTAGTACAGTCCCTTGCAGTTTGTGCCGTAGAAAACCGAATAAACCTGACCGCTTTCCACGTCGATTTCGATGCAGATTGCAGCATTCAGCACACTTTTATCGTAGGTATCCTGCGCAAGAAGCGCACCGACGAGCGCACCGTCACCCGACAGCTCGCCTTCTGCGTATTCGCCTGCATCCAGACGAATGCCGTAAATACGACCGACCAGCTTTTTCCGGTCCTCATCCGACTCATCAAACGACTGATTCAGCACGCCTTCCTTCTTCACCTTGCTGCAGAATGACTCCCATTCACCGCCGGTACGAAGGTAGGTCAGCTCAGATTCTGCCGACAGATACATGGTCTTAGCGTACGATTCATTCTTTCGGAACTGCGACAGATGGATATACCCCAGAAGGCTCGGTACAGCGATGGCAAACAGAATGCTCAGAATGACCAGCGTAACCACCAGCTCTACAAGAGTAAAGCCGCCTTTTCTGCACTTTTTGCGCTGCTGTGTCATATTCGCTGCCTCCTTCCCTTTGGATACAAGATAAACGGGTATACTGCCCAAATTTAGTCGTTTTATATTTTACCAACTCCTACGTTTTCTGTCAAGTATCGACACCGTTCAACTGCAATCCCCGCTGTTTTCGCTTATTTTCTCTGATATTTACCATGATTTTCATGCCACAAAAAAGGCTGCCGAAGCGAGCTTCGGCAGCCTTCTGCAATCTTTACGATTTCTGAATTAGAGGAAGATATACTTGAGTACGAACAGTACTGCCAGAACGTACATCAGCGGAGCAACCTTCTTGCCCTTGCCGGCTGCAACATTCAGCAGAACGTAGGAGATAACGCCCAGAGAGATACCCTCGGAGATGCTGTAGAACAGCGGCATAGCGATGATGGCGAGATAAGCCGGGATGGACTCGGTCAGGTTGTCCAGATCGAAGTTGATCTCGGTTACGGTGCCTACCATCAGGAAGCCAACCATGATCAGCGCCGGAGCGGTTGCAAAGGACGGGATGGCGGTGAAGATCGGCGCAAACAGCGTGGATACAAGGAACAGGATGCCGGTAACCAGAGCGGTCAGGCCGGTACGGCCGCCGACTGCAACGCCGGATGCGGACTCAACAAAGGTGGTGGTGGTGGAAGTACCCAGAATTGCACCTGCGGAGGTTGCAATCGAGTCTGCCAGCAGAGCGGGCTTGATGCCCGGCAGCTTGCCGTCCTTATCGAGCATCTTCGCCTTGGTGGCAACACCGATCAGCGTGCCCAGAGTATCGAAAATATCAACGAACAGGAACGAGAAGATGACAACGATAAAGTTTACGATGCCGACTGCGCTGAAATCCACGTTGAAGCACTGGCCGAAGGTCA
>ERZ773252.1098-NODE-1098-length-28312-cov-4.014793_pt1 | contig 28312 bp, 24 predicted proteins | sample MGYA00580517_ERZ773252 | MGnify/ENA primary metagenome ERZ773252 (study PRJEB29015, sample SAMEA2737766) | human gut metagenome | biome: human gut; feature: human-associated habitat; material: faeces | place: China | collected 2012 ...
TGTGCATATTTTTACAGCCTGCGGAATGGAGTTTATATGGCAGGAAATATAACTGTTGCTATTGTTATAATACTTATTATCGGTGGAATTATATTCGGCTGCTGGGTCGACAGGGCTGATACTAAGATAGCCGACAGGAAAAATGAAGCAGCCTCTGATAAGCAGACGGCTGGTAAATAACAGATATTAATACTGGGTATCGCAGAAAAACATTATTTATATAGTATACAATTAATTGTTATATCCGTTAATATGTATACTATATGAATAAATTTCCTGCGATGCCCTTATTTTATTAATGCTCTTTGTATACACTACAGTACATAGTGACATCGCCACTTAATAAGTTATATACATTATTGATATTTTTACTTAATTATTAACAGTTTTACGCATCTGACATCTGGCTTTTATTTTTCCAAGTATACCTGACAGATACATTGCAATAACAATTAACATTCCAAAGTCAAGCCCTAATCCTGCACTTGCTATTTTTTCATATATACTGTCCGGCGTATCAAGCCCTGCTATCTCTATCACCATAAATGCAATCATTCCTATCAATGCAGCTATCGTAAGCCAGAATAATCTGCCTTTAATCTTTTCATTTACTGCCTCTGCATAATCTGACAGCTTAAGCGCAGTTTCTTTTATCTCTTCATCCATTTTCCCACTTTTCCTTTCTCCATCGATAATCTCAGGAATACTCACATCATAGAACTCTGCCAGCTCAACCAGAACACTTATATCCGGCATATTAGTCCCTGTTTCCCATCGCGATACCGTTCTTGTAGAAACATTTAACTGTTCAGCAAGCTGCTGTTGTGTCATATTCCGTTCTTTGCGAAGCTCCTTAAGGAAGCCTCCTACCTTTTTTTGTTCCATTTTGTTCCTCCCTTCACCACAAGATTAGTACATTCTGCCTGTCATTAACACGACATATAGCGGGAAAATGCGTATTTTTTATTATAGACATTATTGTCTAGCCGTTATATAGAGATTATAGCAGATTATTTATGTGGTGTCTTTTATTCTGATAGGCATATATATTCAAAAAAGATGCCGCATAAGCGACATCTTTTTTGTTTGCATGTTTGCGATATCTCTAGGATATCTGCATATATTTTTTTATGGCATGAAACATGCTATCGACAGCTGATTTTTTTGCGGGATGCTGCCCGCTACTCCGCCGTGCGCAAGTCTAAGAAAGCATTCGCTTTCTTAGACTGTAGGGCGTTCGCCCTATCAGACTAAAGCCTAACAAAAAGCTTTGTGCTAGCACAGCACTTTGCTACGGCTTTTGCTTCCCACTACTACGCCGTGCGCAAGTCCAAGAAAGCAAAGCTTTCTTGGACTGTAGGGCGTTCGCCCTATCAGACTAAAGTCTAACAAAAAGCTTTGTGCTAGCACAGCTTTTTGTTATCCTTTCGTCTGGCACGGCTCATTTAGATCACATAGTCCCAGACTTCATCTTTGAATACTATCTTTCGGTATGTTCCAAAGTCTGTCCACTTGTTGAAGAATGTATCATTGAGAGCTTCTTTGCCTTCCTTAACGGCATCAAGTTCTGCGAGTAACTGGGCGTATTCACTCTCGTTGGCTGCTTTGACTGCAAAACCTCTGCTGTTTACAACTGGAAGTCCTGTGTATGTATAATCTTCTATCTTTTCTATAGACTCTATCTTCTTATTTCTTACAGTAACCGCTACTCTGTCCCTGAATACTATTACATCAAAGCTGTCAGGATAGTTGTAAGAGTCACCACTTACACTGATTTCCTGTCCTACTGTATAGTTCTTTCCGGCTGGACTTACCTTTGTAACTGTGGCACTTTCAAGGTTGTAGTAATATTCTTCAAATAAATCTGCATTACCCTTGATATTGCCATTGACAAATGCACACTTGACTTCCTTCTTGTCATATGCACTTGTGTCAGCAACAACACCGCAGGCAGATGTCATGTTGCTTATTCTGTCTATAAGTATAAGTTCACCAAGTGTCTTATGTTTAGCGAATTCATCTATGACAACAGGCTCCTGTAGTCCGATATCACATACTGCTATTTCATTCTTGCTAAGTCCGTTAGCCTCAATAAACTTACCTGTATTAACATCTATCTTGTACTGGATATTCTTTAATACACCAAGCACCTGCTTAGTTCCTATCTTTACGATATAATCCTTACCAACTGTAAGTTCTTCATCATCCATCCAGAGCATTGTAGCTGTGAAAGACTTGATAACTGGAAGTGTTGTCTTTGCCGCAAGAACGCATCCTCTTGATACATCAACTTCCTTATCCAGCTGGATAGTAACAGGCTGTCCTGCCTGTGCACTCTGGCTGTCCTTATCTCCTATAAGAATACTCTTTACATTGGCAGTTTCACCACTTGGAAGAGTTGTTATCTCATCACCTACAGATACTACACCAGACTCTATCTGACCCTGAAAGCCTCTGAATGTATGGTCTGGACGGCATACTCTCTGAACTGGCATATAGAAGCCTTCTTCCTGCTTCTTCTGACTTACATCAACATTTTCAAGATAAGTAAGAAGTGCTTCACCATCATACCAAGGTGTGTTATCTGACTTCTTAGTAATGTTATCACCCTCTGTAGCTGAAACAGGGATAATCTTTACACTGGCAAGTCCTAATTCCTTAGATAATTCATCTATCTGTGCTGTAATCTCATCAAATCTTTCCTTAGAATAGCCAACTAGATCCATCTTATTAACTGCAAATACGAAATACTTGATGCCCATAAGCGAGCATATTCTTGCATGTCTTTTTGTCTGCACAAGTACACCCTGCTTTGCATCTACAAGAATGATTGCAAGGTCTGCAAATGATGCACCAACCGCCATATTTCTTGTATATTCTTCATGTCCCGGTGTATCTGCCACGATAAAGCTTCTCTTATCTGTTGTAAAGTATCTGTATGCAACATCAATTGTGATACCCTGTTCTCTTTCTGCCATAAGTCCATCAAGAAGAAGTGAGTAATCAATAGCACCTCCACGGCTTCCTACTTTACTGTCAAGCTCTAAAGCCTTTTCCTGATCGGCATATAAAAGCTTTGAATCATATAATATATGTCCTATTAATGTAGACTTTCCATCATCCACGCTTCCGCATGTTATAAACTTTAATAATCCTATCATCTTAGAAATACCCCTCTCTCTTTCTTCTTTCCATACTTCCTGCTGCTTCGTTATCGATAACTCTTGTTGTTCTCTCAGAAGATACAGCACTGAGTGTTTCATCGATTATCTCATCAAGAGTTGTTGCATTTGACTCTATACCACCTGTTAAAGGATAGCAGCCAAGAGTTCTAAAGCGTACATTTCTGTATTCTATCTTTTCACCCTCTCTTAGCTTGAAGCGGTCATCATCAACCATTATAAGCATTCCATCTCTTTCAACAACCGGTCGTTTGTCTGCATAGTAAAGAGGTACAATATCAATATTCTCTCTTTTAATATACTGCCATATATCTGTTTCAGTCCAGTTAGATATAGGGAATACTCTTATGCTCTCACCCTTATTGATACGCGAGTTGTAAAGCTTCCACATTTCTGGACGCTGGTTCTTAGGATCCCATGCCTGATTTTCATTTCTGAATGAGAATATTCTTTCCTTAGCCCTTGACTTTTCCTCATCTCTTCTGCCACCGCCAAATGCTGCTGTAAAACCATACTTGTTAAGAGCCTGCTTTAAAGCCTGTGTCTTCATAATATCTGTATACACTGAACCATAGTCAAAAGGATTAATTCCCTTCTTAACACCATCTTCATTGATATATTCTAACATTTCTATGCCAAGCTTCTTAGCTGTTTCATCCCTGAACTTAATCATTTCCTTGAACTTCCATGTTGTATTAACGTGAAGAAATGGAAAAGGAGGCTTCTCTGGGTAAAATGCTTTCATAGCAAGATGAAGCATTACTGAGCTATCCTTTCCTATAGAATAAAGCATAACCGGCTTTTCACACTCCGCCGCTACCTCTCTAATTATATATATTGCCTCAGCTTCAAGCTGGTCAAGATGCGATAATTCTGCCATTGTTTTATCCGTCCTTTCCTTATGTATTATTTTAGAATAATTAACGACTTTCATAGTATGTATATATGTTTATGTGTTAATAATCTTTCAAGTTAAATAGAACTAATCTTTTATTGTAAATATATGTTATTTAATATCTATTATAAAATCCCCTATAATATCTGATATAAGTTGCAATCTCTGTCTTACATCAGTACTTATTGGATTCTTTCTTATTAATAACGATTGTTTCCCTGCTGCCATCTGTCTTATCTATGTTCCAGTTAAGGTAGTCACCTTTGGTAGTAACACTCATCTTACTTCCCATGCCACCCATATCTGCTCCAAGATACAGCGCAATAGCCTCGAACTTACATTCCTTAAGACATGATGAACATCCCCAGCAGTCCTTAGGATACTTTATATATGCCTTCCTGTCCTCACCCATTTTTATAAGGCTTCCCGGACAGACGATACTGCATTGTCCACATCCCACACATTTGCTTTTATTAATTACTATGCTCATATGTCTCACCTCTTCCTACAAGATTTCTGAATATAACTTCTATGTTATCACCATTCTTTCTGGTGTTGACATACTTAAGCCATTCGTCCGACTTCTCCGGATAATCAAGATTTTCTGCAAAGCTGTGCCATCTTGTTTCCTTTCTTGCCTTTAAATGCTCTATAAGCACCTGACAGACTGTAAGTCTTTCCTTAAGCTCATATACAAACATAAGTCCATGGTAATCTGCTGCTGACACATTTCCTGAAAGTGTGATAACCTGTTCTATCTTCTGCTTTGCAAGCTCAAGCTGCTTTTCATTAAACTGATAGTGGCTTCCAATACCACCAGCATAGGTATCCATAACCTTCTGCATAGCTTCTTCAAGCTGTTCTGTAGAAAATACTTCATCCTGTCTTTCAAGATATGCATTATATTCCTCAAGCTTTTTACTTACGAATTCTTCTGCAAAGCTTTCTAAAGCTTTATAATCATCTTTAATATCATGACAGCCATAAGCGGCATCCTGTGAACTAAAGGTATCTGTCAGTTCAGCCTCTTCTTTAAGGCATTTAACTATATCCAAGGCGGCTATCTCACCCTCTGCCATAGCTCCTGTTACATACTTCTGAGGACATCCACCTGCAACATCACCTGCCGCATACAGTCCATCTATGGTAGTTCTTCTATTAGTATCTACCCAGTAACCACTGGCTGTATGTCCACCTACGATATAAGGCTCTGTTCCTTCTATCTCAACATTCTGCTCGCTTGGATTCTTTCCTGACTCTATCCACTTAAGTGTCTGGCTTGGTGCCATGTTAAGATAAGCCTTCTTTAAAGATTCATCCTGTTCACTGCTTATTCCTTCTGTTCTTAAGTAACATGGACCTCTTCCTTCGATATTCTCTCTTACAGTTCCATATACTCTCTGTGAGGTTGTTAGACCATACTTATCTTCATATACCTCACCCTTTGAATTAACCTGCTTTGCTCCGACACCCTGTGCTATAGTTCCTGTTGGCGCTATAGTATCCTTACACCTGAGTGCTATAAATCTCATTTCAAATGTAGTCATCTCCGCACCAACATTGATACCCATAGCATATCCGGCTCCTGTATTAAATGGAGGATACCACATCTTATGTCTTGAAAAGCCCGGATTATTAGGCTTATAAAGTCCTGCCGCACCACCTGTTGCACATAATACCTTTTTAGCACTTATCTCATATGCATATCCATCATCAATGTTAAAACCTATAGCACCAAGAATTTTATTATCCTTAACTATATAATCTGTTATATTAAGTCTGTTTATAACTGTCACTCCATCAAGTGCTTCCACTGCCGAGGCAAGTATAGGCTTAATGTTTTCACCATTAATCTTAATATTACGGTTGCCTCTTGCAACATACTTTCCATTCTCATCCTTTAATATGACAAGACCAAGCTTTTCCATCTTAGCTGTGACTTCGTTAAGCCTTTCAGACATTGTAAGAAGAAGGTCTTCTCTTACTATATCATCTGCATCCTTTTTGGCATAATCTACATAATCCTCCGGCTTTCTTCCTTCAACTATGTATGCATTGATAGCATTAACACCTGCTGCAAGACATCCACTTCTTTTTATATTAGCTTTCTCAGCTATAATAATCTTAGCATCTGACTGCTCCTTTATAGTAAGTGCCGCATAACAGCCTGCTGTACCACCACCTATTATAAGAACATCTGTTGTAAGCTTCTTTAATCCATTTATCTTCATAAGCACTCCTTCTTGAAGTAACATAATTACTTTAATATACTACTATTACATTAAAGATTTAATAATACCATATTGTACAAATAATGTAATACTCTGAAATAAGTTTTATTAATATCTGACGTATATCAATTCTCTGTTATACAGCCGCATATTTATACATTCTATATAATCAGATATAGAATACATCATCTGACTTCATACCCTTATTCTCACACAGATATGTCTTTTCACTATCGACAGCATATATTCTATATAAGAACATGAACCTTCTCCCCTACTGCAAGAGGTTCTTTCTCAAGTGACCATTCTCCTGTAATCTTTGTACAGCCTATATTAACAGTAACATCCAGATGATTACCTCTGAATAATATATCCTCAACATAGCCCTCTTCTGCCGCACTGTTATACTGCTGCAGCTTTCCGTACTTTGCTATCTTGACAAACTCTGGTCTGATAACAGCTCTGTCAGCACCCTTAACCTCATCAAAGCCTTTAAGCTTTGAATAATCAGTAACCTCAGATGCCTTTCCTATGAACTCAACTACGAAAGGAGTTGCCGGACTCTTATATATATCTATCGGACTTCCCATCTGTTCTATCTTACCATGGTTGGTTATGATTATCTCATCTGCAACCTCAACTGCCTCATCCTGATCGTGTGTTACGAATATACTTGTTATTCCAAGCTTTGTAACCATACTTCTAAGCCATGTACGAAGCTCTGTTCTTACCTTTGCATCTATCGCAGCGAAAGGTTCATCTAAGAGAAGTACCTGTGGGTTAGGTGCAAGTGCTCTTGCAAATGCTACTCTCTGCCTCTGTCCTCCTGATAACTGGTTAGGATATCTTTTTTCAAGTCCTGCAAGTCCCGTTATCTCAAGAAGCTCTGTAACTCTTTTCTTTATCTCATCCTTTGGCACCTTCTGTAACTTAAGACCGAATGCGATATTATCATATACTGTCATATGACGGAACAGAGCATAATTCTGGAATACAAAGCCAATACCTCTCTGGCTCGCCGGAATATCATTCACTCTCTTTCCATCTATATAGATATCTCCAAAGCTTGGTGTTTCAAGCCCTGCTATCATTCTTAATATAGTTGTCTTTCCACTTCCGGAAGGGCCAAGCAGTGCAACAAGCTTTCCCTTCTCAATACCGAAGTTTACGTTATCAGATGCCCTGAAGCTTCCATATTGTTTGAATATATTTTTCATTTCTACATACATTACTTAACTCCTCCTTTCTTAGCGTTTTTTTGTCTGTGTTCAAAAACATTTCTTAATATAAGAACTATAACCGCTATTATAACAAGTATTGACGATACTGCAAATGCTGCTGTTATCGATGACTCTGTTCCCGACATATACAGCGCATCTATCTCCAGCGGCAGTGTAAATGTTTCTCCTCTTGTCTTAGACAGTGCATTGACCGCACCGAACTCTCCAAGTGCCCTTGATGTACATAATATTATTCCATATATAAGCGACCACTTGATGTTAGGAAGTGTTATCTTAAAAAATATGGTGAAACCATTCGCGCCCATAAGTGCGGCAGCCTCCTCTTCATCTCTTCCAAGTGAGTTAAGCACCGGTATTATCTCACGGGATACATATGGAAATGTTACAAATATTGTTGCAAGCACTACACCCGGTATGGCAAACGCTATTCTTACATTTGTACCAAACACCTCGTTGAACCATCTTATAACCGGATAGAAAAATCCAAGTCTTCCGAATGTCATAAGAAATGCAAGTCCGACTATAACAGGTGATATTGAAAAAGGAATATCTATAAGTGTTGCAAGTATCTGTTTTCCTTTAAAGTCAAATCTTGTAAGCACCCACGCTGCTATAATTCCAAACAGTGTATTAATGACAACTGCCACAACTGTTGCAATAACTGTAACCTTAAGTGCGCTGAGTACATAAGCGCTGGTTACTGACTTTATATAAAAGCCTATTCCCTCTTTAAGTGAACTCACTATTATAGAGAATAATGGAAGTATAAGCATTACTGTGATAAATACTACTGTCACAAGTAAACATATATTTCTTGTTGTTCTTTTTCTTTTCTCAAGCTTATCATTCTCGCTCATACTTACCCTCCATTCTGATTAAATCTGTTAATTAATGTAATAATTATTAATATTTTCAAGACTGTTTAATAATTTAATATATTGTATTCACTTAAGATGTTCTCTTAGCTACTCTCATCTGTATAATATTTATAATAAGCAATATGAGAAACGATATTATAAGCATAACAAGTGCTATCGCTGTAGCTGAAGAATAATCTATGTAATTGAGCTTCTGCATAATAACATAGGATACAACCTGTGTATGCTCCTTGGCACTATTGCCGGATATATATATAACACTTCCGTACTCTCCTATTCCTCTTGCAAATGCCAGACCAAAGCCTGTAAGCAGTGCCGGACTTATCTCTGGAAGTATTACCTTAAAAAATGTCTTTGAAGGACTTGCACCTAATATATAGGCTGCCTCCTCATACTGTGGATCCATCTTTTCAAGTAGCGGCGTTACCGCTCTTACAACAAATGGAATTCCTACGAAGATAAGTGCAATAACAAGTCCGATATGTGTATATGAAACCTTTATTCCAAGTGAAGCAAGCGGTTTTCCAAGTATTCCTGTTTCTGAATACATTTTAGAAAGTGTTATGCCTGCTACTGCTGTTGGAAGTGCAAAAGGCAGCTCAATCAGTCCGTCAAGTATTCTCTTTCCTGCAAAGTCATATTTAACAAATGTCCACGCAAGTACCGTTCCAAACACACAGTTAATAACTGCTGCTATAAACGAACAGACTATACTTGTCACAAATGCATTTACTACATTTTTCTTAGAGACAAGACTTATAAACTCCATTGGTGAGAGCTTTAACGAATAAACCATAACTGACGCAAGCGGTATAAGCACTATAAGCGACAGCATAGTAACTGTTATTCCAAGTGTAAGATGAAAGCCCGGTATAACCCTTACTTTTTTATCTTTACCAGCCTTTGAAAGGTCAGGTTCTTCATTAATCTTATCAGTTGTCGTATATTTCATCGAACCAGCCTCCGTCATCAAAATATATTCTGTAAGCCTCATCCCATCCACCATAATCATCTATGGTTGTAAGTCTTACGTTCAGGTCGAATTCATTGCCATACTCAGATAAAATATCCTTATCTGAAGGTCTGTAGCCATACTTTGCTGCAAGTCTTTGTGCCTCATCTGAATAAAGGTATGAAAGATATGCACTTGCAAGTTCCTCTGACTTATTAACCTTTACATTATCATCTACAACTGCAACACTAGGCTGTGCTAGTATGCTGACAGTTGGTGTAATCATCTCATATTCACCCGGATAAGAATTCATCGAATTAATCGCCTCATTCTCCCACGCTATAAGTACATCACCCTTCTTATTCTCAACAAATGTTGTTGTCGATCCTCTTGCTCCTGAGTCAAGTACTGAAACATTAGAATAAAGCTTTCTTAAAAATTCCTTCTGTGAGCTCTCATCTGTGTACTTTTCTTTGACATAGCTGAGTGCTGCAAGGAAGTTCCAGCAGGCACCACCGCTGCTCTTAGGGTCTGGTGTTATAACCTCAACACCATCCTTTATAAGGTCATCCCAGTCTTTAATTCCAAGTGGATTACCTTTTCTTACAAGAAATACGATTGTGGATGTGTAAGGTGCTGAATCCCTGTCATACTCATCCTTCCAGCCTGCATCTATAAGTCCTGTATTCTGTATAAGTGTTATGTCGTGTTCAAGTGCAAGTGTGACAACATCTGCATTACAGCCCTCAACTACCGAACGCGCCTGACTGCCTGACCCACCGTGTGACTGTATGACTTTTATCTGCTTTCCATATTCCTTCATATAATAATCAGCAAATGCAGTGTTATATTCCTCGTAAAACTCTCTTGTAGGGTCATAAGATACATTGGTAATCGTAAGACCATCCCTCTTGCCACATCCGGAAAGAAGTGTTAAAGATAACATTATACAAGCCATACCAACTGCTTTTACTGAAGTCATTCTTTTATTAAGCTTTTTTATAGTCATTGTCTTTATCTCCTTTCCTGTTCTGCAATCCCTGAGCATTTTATTTTAATTCTAACCAGAGATATGTATTATTCTTTTGTTTAATCCTGTTTTCATACATACATAGTACGTTAGTATGTTTATTGATTAAAAAATATTGCCAGGCTCATATTAGTTGCCTGGCAACCTTTGGAAATTGTATTGTTATATTATACCTATTTCCCTACAAAGTCAATATGTTTATGTGTTTTATTTTGATTTTATTTCAATTTTTCCTGAAAACCAACCACATCGCCTGTAACAATAACTGCAGGTGACTCTATTCCTTCCTTTGCAGTCTTCTCTGCTATATCCCTAAGAGTTCCATATACCGCCCTGTATGAACCATCAAAACCTCCACTTATAACTGCCGCAGGTGTATCCGCTGGCTTTCCCTCCTGCATAAGTGTATCAGCTATTTCCTTAAGATGTGTAAGTCCCATAAGATATACGCATGTTCCGTCCATAGCTGCTGAATTCTTTATATCACTATGTAATACTGTGACATCTGACTCATCAGCAGGTGCTGTATGACCAGTTATAACAGAAAAGCTTCTGCTTACATTTCTGTGTGTCACAGGTATTCCAGCCATGGCAGGAACGGCTATTGCAGAGCTTATACCCGGTATTTCCTCTGTTTCTATGCCTTTTTCCTTAAGATATAATACTTCCTCTGCACCTCTTCCAAACACATATGGGTCGCCACCCTTAAGTCGTACTACAATCTTTCCTTCCTCTGCCTTTGCTAAAAGAAGCTCATTAATCTCCTGCTGTGGAGCACTGTGCTTTCCATTTCTCTTGCCTACATATATCTTTTCACAGCTCTCTAATGCATACTCAAGAATTCTTTCATCTATAAGGTCATCATATACAAGCACCTGCGCACTTTTTATAGAATTAAGTGCCCTTACTGTTATGAGGTCATATGAACCACATCCGGCACCGGCTATTATAACCTTGCCCTTTTTGACTTCTTCATGGCTGCTGTCAGTAACCGAGCGTATTATCTCATCAAGCTCATCCTCTTCAAGCTTTCTTTCAAGCACCATACATCTTCTTGCAGCAACTTTAAATATAGCCGCCCTGTCAGATGAGGAGTCAACCTTTTCCTTAATATTTTCTCTTATTGAACACAGATAATCAAGTATCTGCTCCATATCAACAGGAAGCTCTGACACTATGCGGTTCTTTATATCAGCAGCCACATATGGGCTTGCACCCTGTGTTGATATTCCTATAGACAGATTGCCCGCCTTATATACCGATGGAAAAAGGAACTGACAGTTGTCTTTATCATCCACCACATTTATAAATATATGGTTTTTACGGCACACACCAGCCACATATGCATTAAATTTCTTATCGTCTGTGGCAGCTATACAGAAAGAACAACCCTCAAGGTCTGAATTGACAAATTCTCTCTCAATAAGCTTAATACCTTCAATACTTCTGATACTGTCACTTATCTTTGTTGCAACAACAGTTATATCCGGCTCATATACAAGAATTTTCTTAAGCTTATGTTCTGCTATTCTTCCACCGCCTATGATAAGTCCCTTTTTTCCTTTGATGTCAATAAAAAATGGAAAGTATCCCATATATTTATCCTCCTTATACTGTATTTAATCAGTCAATCCATAATTCAATATATCTGCAAGCTGCTTATACGCCTTACCCCACTTGGCATTAGGCTTTAAGTTATACAGCTTCTTATCAAGTACATAATATCTGCTCTCTTTTACAGCCCTGAGTGATGACCACGCTGGATTATCTGAAACTAATTTGTTAAAATTCTTCATGGCCGCTTCTGTATCGTTACCCTGTGTCGTTACAAATATATAATCAGGATCTTCCGCCACTATCGCCTCAAGGCTTAAATCGTCTAAAAGACTCTTATCTGAGTCTGCTATATTGACACATCCAAGGTCCGCAAGCATTTCACCACCTACGGAACCAGTGCTTCCTTTAGCCTTTACACTGCTTGCTGCTGCCCTTATAAAAAGCACCTTTGGATGATTATCACCCATACTGCTCTTTACTTCCTCTATCTGTGCCTTTACATCCTCACCATTAGTCTTATAAAGGTCTCTTCTGCCTGTTATCATAGTGCAGTGGTCAAGCATATTAAGATACTGTGAGAAGTTGGATACATCAAAGTAAGCAACCGTTATCCCCGCATTTTCAAGCGTACTCATAAGTGCTATGTTAGAGTCTGTATTACAGCTTGCTATGACAAAATCCGGCTGTGCTGCTATGAGAAGCTCTGTATTAGGATTTAATATGCTTCCAATATTAACAACCGACTCAGGAAGTCCTAAGTCAAAGTTTGTCCATGTATCATTAGCCGCGGCAACGATTTCACCACCGGCAGATGTCCATATATCAGCAAAGCTTCCTATCATAGCTGCCACCCTGTTATGTGATGTTACTGTGACACTTCTTCCATAGTCATCTGTAAATGTGTATGGATTATCTACAGATGCTCCTGCTTTTATATCGTATCCTTCTGAAGCTGTCTTCTTGTCTTTATCCGATGTGCTGGCAGCACTTGTGCCACACCCGTAAAGTCCTGTTACCATTATTATTAAAGCCGCAAACATTGTCATAGTTTTAACAATACCTTTGTTTCTTAGTTTCATTGTCTTTCTCCTTTTTGCTGCAATATATTTATAATTAACATTCTTCACGTATGGCAAAAGATTATCTATCATACCATTATTTTAACCCGTAAGCCAGCCTGACACTGCATATAACTTCTGACCGTTATATTCTGCCTGTAACCATCCATACGTGTTCATAACTGTTACTATAACATAATTACCTTTTTAAGAGTTATGTTTAAGGCTCACTGTCAAGGTCTGTGGTAAGGTAACTTGTTATGGCATATACAGTTTCGCCATTATATTCAAGCCTTGACCAGCCATTATCACCTAGAGCCGTTCTTCTTGCCGTATCGCCGTTATACAGCACATACTCAATCGTTCCTTTTATATCTGGGAGGCTTCTTAACGTAGTTTCCTCTTTGGCTGTCACCGTTTCGTCAACACTCTTAAAAACAATTCCAAGCTCTGCTTCATTTATACTATCATATAACCTGTCATCCGGATCAAATGGGTCTGCCTCCCTGTCATAGCTGAAATATGCCACATTCATATCCACATCCTCATATATTCCACCAACATGTCCCTTGTTAGTGTACGTCCACATAGCGCATACACCATCATAGTCAGGAGCTGACACCAAAGGATATGCTCCCTCATTATATGAAGCCAACCACACAGGATACTGTTCCTCTATATCATCTGTATTCCACTGGCTGTTTCCCTCAAGTTCATTCTTTCCGGCATACAGCATGGCATTATAACCCGCTTCTGATATTGTATTCATAAATGCAAGCGCATTTTCCGTCCTCTCATCATTGGAAAGACCATACATTCGGCTTGATTCACTTGTATAATCCTCACACCTGTATACCACCGGATATGTTATTGAATATCCTGCAACATAATTTATGACCCAATGCGCCTCCTGCTCTGCTTCTTCCTCATTAACCGCAGTTGAATAGAAATATACACCTACTTTTAAGCCAACTGCCTGAGCGCTTATAAGATTATAAGAAGCATATTTATCCTCACATATCGTTCCATCAGTGTCACTACGATATCCCACTCTTATCATAACATAATCTATGCCGCTTTCTGCCACCTTCATCCAGTTTATCCTGCCCTGAAGCTTTGAAACATCTGCTCCGTTAGAATAAGCTCCATTATCTCCAAGAAGCGAAGCCATAGTTACCTCTTTTCCGTTCTCTTCTGTATACCGCTTCTGTGGGTCGCCATCTGACACTTCTTCATTATTATTGTTATTACTATTATCTGTACTCTCTGTATTATCAGTATTGTCACCGTTGGACGTGCTCTCTGCTGTTGTTACATTATTGTTATTGGCAGATATGTTATTATTAGTCTTTTCATAATTTATGCCTGAAATAACCATAATCACAATACATACTATTATAATAGCTGCCGCCACAACACCAACTTTGATATATTGTATGTTACCACTTATACTTTCCCTGATTTTTTCTATTAAATCACGAGGCTTTTTCTGGTTTATTCCCATATCTCAACACAACTCCCTTTTAAATATACACTCTGACATTTTATTTCGTTTTCAGTGTTTAGCATGTCCCAAGTAAAAAATTCTTTTTCATCAACTTATTTATTCATAAAAATAACTGTATTACACCATTAAGTCAACAAAAATATTAATCAGAACCCCATTATTTAAGATTTTTTTTATAACTTTAAATTCTTATACAGAGTGTTATCTAACATAACATATAAAATAAAGAAGATTTTTGTAATTTTGCACAAAAAAATGTTTTGTATATAAATCTTGCATACAAACTATTAAGTGTTATAATTTGTTAAAGAAATAACAATGTATGTTGTATACAAAAACCGCGGAATAATACATCTGTTATTGCATAGACTAATCTTATGACTTGTGTCTGGGCGCACACTGCACAGGTTCATTATCATACCGAAAATGTGCGCGGAAATGAGGATTAATATGAAAGTAAATAGTAGAAAAGTTGCTGTAATTGGATGTGGTTTTGTTGGTTCTTCTTCTGCTTTTGCACTTATGCAGAGCGGATTATTCTCAGAAATGGTTTTAATAGATGCTGATACTGACCGTGCAGAGGGTGAGGCTATGGATATAAGCCATGGCATTTCATTTGCAAGGCCTATGCAGATATATGCAGGCAATTATGATGACATAACCGATGCCGCCATTATTGTTATAACAGCCGGTGCCAACCAGAAACCGGGCGAAACACGCCTTGACCTTATCAAGAAAAATGCTGCTATTATGAAGTCCATCATCGGTGAAATAAAGAAACGTGACTTTGGCGGAATTCTTCTTATTGTATCTAATCCTGTTGATATACTTACACTTATCGCACTTAAAGAGTCAGGATATCCTGCCAACCGTGTTATCGGCTCCGGTACAGTTCTTGATACAGGACGATTTAAATATCTGTTAGGTGAGCACCTTGATATTGACAGCCGGAGTGTCCACGCATTTATTATCGGTGAACACGGTGACAGTGAACTTGCCGCATGGAGCAACGCAAGGATAGGTGGTCTTTCTGTGAACGATTTCTGCGAACTGCGCGGTCACTTCAACCACGAGGCATCTATGAAGAAAATATTTGATGATGTTAAAAACAGTGCTTACGAGATTATCGAAAGAAAGCATGCCACATATTATGGAATAGCTATGGCAGTCAAGAGAATATGCGAGGCTATCGTTCGAAACGAAAAGTCTATTCTTCCAGTATCAAGCCTTATGACTGGTGAATATGGACTTAATGACGTTGTCCTTAGTATTCCTTCTGTAGTCGGTGAAAATGGTGTTGAGAAGGTTGTTCCTATCGGACTTAGTGACAATGAAATGGCTGAACTTAAAAAGTCTGCTGATATACTTAAGGATATTGCAAAGGATTATATAGCAAAGTAAACTTATTAATTAGTTTACCGTGCAATATCATTAATTATTATATTTCTATATAATGATATAAAGGTCAAAATGGCGTTCGTGCCTGCATAATAAAACTGGTTCTAAGCTCTCCCCACTCTTGACAAATAATCATAAAACTTTTGACCTTTACATCGCATAATTTAACAAAAAATCCTGTCACCAGACCGCCTTAACTATCTGATGACAGGATTATATTTAATATTATACTACTTAACTATTGTCTGATGTGTGAGGATTGTTTCTTACATTTCCATTTTCATCAGCTATCCTATACTGTCGTAAGAACTTCCATACAACAGTTCTGACACATCAACACTTGATGATGAAGAATTATAAAGTGATGATAAGCTCTTCTGGATGCTTAAAGCCTGTGAAACAATATTATTGACTTCCTCCGACTGTTCTTTAACACCTTTTATAAACTCAGAATCACTTCCAAATATCTTCTTAACTTCACTGATATCAGCCTGCTTAAGCTTATCTGAATCAATCTTAAGCTTTCCATCACTCTCGACAGTAATTCCTATGGCTTCAAGAGCTTCCTTATTCTTATCTGTAAGGTCATTAAGCCTTGTACCATAAGTATTCTTGATTGTGCTTCCCACACTGTCAATCTTACTTAAAAGTGTGTTGTAAGAACTTACAAAGTTGGCTATGGCATCATATGTGCTGTCACTTGAATAATCCTTACTGTCTGTGTTCCATATAGAAGTATCTGAAAGTGCTTCTATCGCCTTGTTAAGATTGGCTGCCGCGCCTGCTGTCTTCTCGTACTCTGCATCCTTTGATGAAGAACCCACATTAGTTCCAAGTACTTCCTTCATTCTCTGCTGATATCTCAGATTATTATTCTGAATAAGTATATCAACATATGAGTCTGACTTACTTGTTTTACTGCTGCTACTGCTGCTGTTTAACATATCAAGTAATGTTGAAGTCTGATTAGTAATATTCATTATCTTCCTTTCCGTATATAAAATACCAGATATATAATTCCCTCCGTGGATATCTGATTATTATATCGGTAATTTTTCAGTTATATTTAGTATAACTTTTAAAATGCAACCGGCTTTCTGACATTTATACTTCTTTTCTATAAGGTATCGAAGGTATTGCACCCTTTCTTGTAACCGCTATTGATGCAGCCTTTGCACTTAATCTTAACACATCCTTTATATTCATGCCCTCCATAAGTCCTGCAAGGAAGTACCCTGTAAATGTATCACCTGCCGCAGTCGTATCAACAGCATCCACCTTAAATATAGTCTGATGTACATAGTTATCCTTATCCGCATATATAGCGCCGTCACCACCAAGTGTAAGAACAACTCTTGCGCCTGAATAATCTCTTATCATACAGCTTATTATATCACCCGGCTTGCTGCAGCCTGTGAGTTCCTCACCTTCTATCTCATTAAGGATAAATATGCTTATCTTGCTCATATCTACTTCATCCAGCTTCTCATTAAAAGGTGATGGGTTAAGTGCTATTATCATTCCTTTATCGTAGGCTCTGTCTACAATATATGGTATATTATTTACTTCATTCTGTAAAAGAAGAACATCTCCCTTATCAAAATGCTCTATAACCTCATCTATATACTCTTCTGTAAGCTTCTGGTTAGCTCCTCCATATAATAAAATGCAGTTCTGTGCGTTTTCATCTATCTGTATTATGGTATGTCCTGTTTTAGTGACAACCACTTTGATGTAATCTGAGTTTACTCCATACTTCTCACACTCATCAAGGAATAGCTTTCCATCCTCACCTATAAGACCACAGTGATATACTTCTGCCCCTGCCTTTGCAAGTGCTACCGACTGGTTAATTCCCTTTCCACCTGGATATATATTCATATCAGATGTTGCAAGCGTTTCACCCGGTCTTACTATATGCGAAACATTGTATACATAATCAATATTTAATGAACCTATGTTTAATACTTTCATAATACTCCTTGCTTGCTGTCCTGAACTCAGGACTCACACAGCTAATAATTATCACCAGCAGCGCCAGTGCTATAAAAGCGCCATATTCTCAGATTATGGCTCCTATATTTTTCTTACTTTTATCCATTGTCTTAACCTCCGTTCTTATGTGATATTCTGTTACATCTGTGTATACACTCTTATAATGTTTCACGCTCATAAATCTGCTATTGCATATACAATATCCTATAATGTTCCGCCAGTTGCCAGTGTCATTATCTTAGTCTGGTCTGCATCTTTTCCGTCAAGAATTCCCATAACCTTACCTTCTCTTACTACCATAATCCTGTCACTCATTCCAAGCACCTCTGGCAGTTCTGATGAAACCATAATAACTGCAACACCTCGTGGAGCCATATCATTAATCACATTATATATTTCCTTCTTATCTCCTATATCAACGCCCCTTGTAGGCTCATCCAGTATAAGTATCTTAGGGTCTGTGTATATCCACTTGACAAGTACAACCTTCTGCTGATTACCACCACTTAAGTTATTACACTCCTGCTGCTCTGAGAAACATTTTATCCTGAATTCCTCTATAGCCTGCGCCGGGCTTTTTATGACACATTTTTTACCTTCTATATATATGTCGCAGATATTTCTTGTTCCGACATATTCACCATCTCTTAACACAGTTATCCTGTCGCACAGTTCAAATATCTCCTCCATTCTGTGGGATATGTATACAATTCCTGCCTTTTCAGCCTCCTGTGGTGTCTTGTATACAACCTTTTTTCCATCCACCTGACACAGATAAGTCTAATTAAAGGGGTTCACTTTAGACTGGGTGGTTATTTTTCTATGGGGTATTGACAGTATAAACGAAAGTCGCAACTGCACATAACATAATAATAAAAGTAAAAACATTTCCAATATGCCTGATTTTTAAACCCGTACCAGATAACGTCTACTGTGTTTCCATAAATTCTTTGTAATCGTTGTACTTTTACTTGCGTGAGCAGAGATAACACCTACAGCGCTTCCATAAATTCCTTAACATCCGTCATCTTAGTATAATGAGCAAGTGCCCACATAAGCTTCATCGTAACAGCCTCCGTTGTCATATCCTTCGCCACAATAACATTCTGTCTTGCAAGAATATGTCCGACTTCATACACATCCAGCGATACGCCCTCATACATACACTGTGTCGTAATAACCACGGCAATGCCTGCCTCTGTAAGCTCACCTATCTTTTCAGCTACACTGCTGTTACTATCATTCTCCTCATCGCCTGCTGTACATGGAATTCCGCCTATTCCAAAGCTTTCTATTATGACACCCCGGTAATGCTCTTTAATATAATCAAATATATCTGTTTTAATTCCCGGAAACAGCTTAAGAACCATAATATCCTCACACATATCAGTGTCAGCATACAATCCGGTGTCATTACTATCATTATTACTTTTATCATTTTCAGAATACTTATTATACTCTATATATCTATGTTTTTCCTTGCTGAATTCACCACTATATACAACAACCCCATTAACAACCTTTGCGGCCGCTTCAATATTAGCACTCTCAAATGCATCAAAGCTTGTTGTTTTTATCTTCCTTGCGTGTGTTCCATATATAACTATTCCATTAAACACAACATATACGCCACTGACATTTTCACAGGCAAAACACACAGCATCAAAGAGATTTATTTTTGCATCTGTATCACTGTGTTCTATCGGAAGCTGCGAACCAGTAAATACAACCGGCTTGCCAAGACCTTTTAACATATATGTCACGGCAGCCGCACTGTATCCTAACGTATCCGTTCCGTGTGTCACGACAAAACCATCAAAATCACCATAATTATCAACTATCGCATCAGCAACCTTTTTCATAAGTGAAGGTGTCATATTTGAACTGTCTATATTCATAATAGATATACCATCAATATTACACCTACCAGATATATCAGGAATATAAGAAATAAGCTTTTTGACATCTATGGCTGGTACAAGACCATCACCTGAGTCTGTGGAGGCTATCGTTCCACCTGTCGCTATAATCAATATATTTTTCACACTATACCCCATTTCTGTTACTTATTAACCTTAACTGCCTCTGCCTCATTATTTACATTTTCCTTATCATTTATAATACTGACTGCATTATCCTGTGTATTTTTCTTAAGCCTGTTATTAACCATCTCACCAACAAGCTGATATATAACAGAAGTAAGCGGAATAAAGAATATCATACCTATAAGTCCGAAGAACTTACCTCCAAGGAACACTGCCATAAGTGTTAAGAGCGCAGGAAGACCTACTGAGCTTCCAACTACTCTTGGATATATAAACTGTCCTTCAACAAACTGTACAACCTGATATACAATTACAAACCATATTGTAAGTACAGGATTGGTAAACAGCACAAGTATCGCTCCTATTACACACGCCATAAATGTACCTATGTATGGAACAAACTGGAATACCGCTGCCATTATGGATATAAGCCCTGCATATGGCATACGGCATACACTGAGTGTTACAAACATAAGCACTGCAAGTATGCACGACTCAACGCACTGTCCTGTAAGGAAGCTTGCATAAGTTTCTGCGAAAAGATTAACACATCTTTCAACTTTTGATGATATCTTTTTAGTAAATACTGCTTCTATCAGTCTGTCTATCTGGCTTAAGAGCTTCTTCTTATCCATAAGCACGTATATTGCAATAATAATTGATATACTCAGGTTAAAAAGTGATGAGCCTATCTGTGGAAGTCCTGTAAACACGCCATTAAGAGCAGCTATAAGCATATTACCGACATTTTTTAATATGTTGTTCCAGTCTATCTTATCCACGTAATCTCTCACAAGCGAAAGATGGTCACCGTACTTATTAAGAAGCTGCGTTACTGAGTTCAGGTTTGTGTCGAAATTCTTAATAAATACTGACACTGACTCTATAAGCCCCGGAATAATCATCCATATAATAACCCCGAATATAAGCATAACACCGACTATAGATATAACAAGACTTATACCATTTCGTGTCTTTTCCTTCTTTAAGAACTTCACCTTTCCCGACATTTTCTCAAATACCCTTGATAACGCCTCCATCGGCACATTAAGTATAATGGCAATCATACATCCTAAAAGTATTGGATTGACGATTTTAATAAATGTTCCAACACCACCAAATATATTGCCTATATTAAGCGCAACGGAAAGACTTATAGCCATAACTATGCCAAATATTATAATATCTTTTTTCTTTTCTCTTTTATCCATAAGATATAACTCCCTTTTTATTGGTTATATTTTATGCCATACATCTGAATTTTGTACAACAATTAAGATTAATTATGGCTTATATCAACTAATATTGCAACATTTTTAGTATTTTTTTATTTTTTATTTACTTATGCTAATCATCTTTCCTGCGCACATTTTTTGCGCATTACGAGTTTATGTCAAACGCGCGCAGACATAAATTTCGCCTGTGAAAAATTTATTTTTCACACAATGAGCTCCTCTATAAACCTTGACCGCTGGCGTGCGTTGCCACTTCCTTCTATATATAATATGTCCAGCTCATCCTTTGCCCTTGTCATAGCCACATAAAAGAGCCTCCGTTCCTCCTCATAGTCATCAACCTTCCCCATATATGCATATGGTGTGATACGTTCATTGGCAGATATTATTATAACCTTTTTCCACTCAAGACCCTTCGCCCCGTGAAATGTACTAAGATACAGGCCCTTATTCTTATCAACTCTCTGCCTGTACTCCTTATCCACTATATAACTGTACCACTCTTTCATATTGTCAAGCTTCAACGACTCTTTTTTCATCATTTCCGACTGGTTTAACATATCCTCGCTGTCAAGCCCTACATATTCCGCATACTCGTACAGGCTTTCCTCATAGTTCATATTATTGTAAATGTAGTTAATAAACTGGGTCGGATTATCTATCTTGGAAAGTGTCCTGAAGTCAAGAAACATATCATTTACTGTATCATTTATTCTTAAACATTCCTGCCTTGAAGCATTTTTCGTACACACTTCATATATCTTATTACGGTCAAACTCACAGCCTCTTATAAGATTAGACTTTAAATATCTCTTAGGACGGTTGATTATGCGCTGCAAGTCGCCGCTCTCCGGTATTCCTCTTGATAACCTGTAGTACGCAATTATATCTTTATAACACATACCAAGATGGATATCATCCACCATATCTCTTGTAAAAAATGGCATACCAATGGTTTCAAGTGAGCTTACAAGCACCGATGCCTCTTTTTTGACCCTGTATAACACAGCAATATCATTAAGCTCACCACCATTTTTTATATAATCATTGATAAGCGATATAACCATATCAGCCTGTCTACCCTGTGTTGCAGCTTCTCTTATGTGAATTCTGCCCTCACCACTCCTGTAGGCTTTCATATCCTTTTTAATTCTTACCTGATTATTGCTTACAACCTTGTCAGCCCCCTTTATTATATAAGGAAGACTTCTGTAATTCGTTCCAAGTATTATCTTTTTAGCATCTGGAAAACGCTTCATAAAGTCCATAAATACAGTGCCGCTTGCACCTCTGAAACCATATATCGACTGGTCATCATCACCAACTACACACACATTTTTCTTTGTATCAGCCACCATATATATAATATCTGCCTGAAGAAGCCCTGTGTCCTGAAACTCATCAACGCACACATAGTCAAACACACCCTGCCAGTACTCAAGCTCCCTTTGGTTCCTGCTAAGACACTTATGGCAGTATATAATCATATCATCAAAGTCCAGCTTTTTGTTAGACAACTTGTACTTTTTATACTGTTCGTATACAAGCTTGAGATATGCCTTATTTCTTGATGTGGTATCTGATTTATAAGTTGCGGATGTATTGGATGTGCCGCCGTTCTCATATGCTGCACTTTGTACTGACATTGGGCTGTCCGAATTCTTTTTGTTATCATACACACCTTTACTATCATAACCATTGTCAGCATTGCTATAATTCATACAAGAATTATTATTATTACAACTATATCCATTTACTTCATATTCATTTCTGCATATCATCTTAAAATACTGGCTTGTATTACACGCAGCATTTTTATGCGTATCTATATATTTCTTCGTATTTTCATAATACTCATTACGCGCCTCTTCGGATATATATTCATCACATTTGCGGCAGAATTCATCTAAATCCTCTGGAACTCCAGCAACCCTCTTATATATAAGCTGGTTATGAAACTCTGTGAGAAACTTAAATCTGTCCTTATCCGAAAGAACTGACTCCGGCTTAAGTCCATACGCCCTCACAAGCACCGAATAACACAGCGAATGGATAGTCGAGAAACGTATGCCATTGTCACCATACATCTGTATGTAACGCTCCTGCATATGTGCTGCTGCCGCCTTTGAAAATGTGAGCACAAGTATGCGGTATGGCTTAACCCCGTGTCTTACTATATTGTCTGCCCTTGCCACAATAACAGCCGTCTTTCCAGAACCTGCAACTGATATTATACACACCTGCCCGTCTATGCTGTTAATAGCTTCTGTCTGTTCTTTGCTGTACTCCACCTTTCTATACCCTCCGTATTTATCCTGTATGTATGTTAAGATATGCCCACTAAATAACGTATTTTCCTCATATCGTCTGTTTATCCTGCACACATACGTTAAATAATACCACTAATCTGTATACACGTACAAGAAATGTTTAATTATAACTCAAAAAACCAGCCCATCAAGGCTGGTTCATGATAATATTCTGCAATACATCTCCACTATTTCCTATACTTCTCATACCACATAAGCCCCATGCTTATAAAAAGTATAACTGACGATACCCATATCGTATGCACACCCCAGCTTACTGAAAGATTGCCGCCAATTCCTGCGCCGAGTGCAAAGAAGAATATTATTCCAAAGTAGTGGAAGGCTTTTACAAGCTGTTCTCTCTTTCTTTCTCTTACATATACTGAAAGCGCATCTGTACCACTTCTCAGATTACCTATGCACATTGTACTTGCATATGCAAAACCGTTGACCTTCCTGAACGCCTGCACCTGCATAGAACACGAAAATGATACCATAACGGTAGCCGCCATATTAAGAGACTCTGGCATAAAACCTACAATAGTAAGAATAGCTATCTCTATAAGAAGTACAAGCTGCCTCCAGTGTATCTTTTTTGACATCTTATACTTTGCATTAATCTGCTCAGTCACAAACACGCCAAGTCCAAACGCCAGAAATGGGAAAAGATACTTTATTCCACCAACTATGTTACCTGTCATAAAGTTCTGGCTCATAAGAACAACGTTACCAGTCTGTGCATTTGAGAATACCTTATCCCTTGTAAAGTAGGTATACGCATCCTGAAAACCACCTGATACCGCAAGTACAGCGCTGTTTATAAATGTTTCCGACATCTGTATCTGTTTTTTAGTTCTCACAACAATTCACCTTTTTCCTATGTGTTTTTATATTCAACTGATTATAATAAATCCACAATCATATGTAAAGTACCAAAATAATATGGCTGATATATCATAATCATATGTACTAACCGCGATATATAACCACGACATCCCCATCCATAATAAATGTATCACCAACTGGTATTATATTCTCTTCTCCACGTTTTACAAGGGCAATTATTAAATCCTGTGAAAGATTAAGCTCTCTTATCGTCTTGTTGCACCATGGATTATCCGATGTTATAATCACTTCCTCAAGTGAGTCATTATCTGAGCTTTCATAGGCTGGAACACTGAGTATGAGATTATCTCCGCCAAGTATTCTTGTATTGCCCCTTGTTATTATAGACTCCCTGCCTCTTTTTATCATAAGCGCTATAGCCCCGGTTGGCATATGTACTTCACTTATAAGCTTATTTTCCCAGTTATGTCCTTCTGGTATAAACATTCTCATAAGCGTTATCGCTGACTCCTCCTGATAATCGTTGAAGGTCTTTCTTACATCGCTCTTTTCATCTATCATGCCAAGCTTTGATGATACTGCCGGAAGCAGCGTTCCCTGTATGGCAACTGACATAAGCGATATCATAAAGACTATATTAAAAAGGTCCTTAGACATATCAGCGCCGCCAGCCATAACAAATATCGAGAAAACTATGGAAGAAGCACCCCTGAGTCCTGCCCACGACACAAGCAGACACTGCCTTATTGAACATTTAAACGGAAGAAGAATTGCAAATACTGCCACAGGTCTTGCCACAAATGTAAGAAATACCGCAATCGCTATGGATGTAGGTATAATTGATGGAAACATATGCGGATATGATAATAATCCAAGCATAAAGAATATGACTATCTGCGCAAGTGTTGTAACGCCGTCAAAGAAAGGCACAATGTTTCCTTTGTTTCTTATTCGGCTGTTTCCAAGAAGTATGCCCAAAAGATATATACATAAGAAACCATTACCGCCCACATACTGCGATAATCCAAGACCAAGCAGCACAACTGCCAGTATAAATATGGTATCAAGACCATTGGCTATAACATCTGTCTTGGTGAGTACATATATCGCAACAACCGCAAGCACCACGCCTATAAGCGTTCCATATACAAGCTGTGCAAATATGGCATATGGTACAGAGGACAGATTATCACCATTAAGTATTGATATTCCTATAACTGTAAGCATATATGCCACAGGGTCATTACTACCACTCTCAATCTCAAGAAGCGATGCAACACCGTCCTTAAGGTTAAGCTTTTTACGTCTTAATATCGCAAAGACGCTTGCCGCATCTGTTGCCGATATAACTGCACCCACAAGAAAGCTTTCTGCAAATGGAAACTTTAACACATAAAAACAGAATACTGCCGTAAATGCTGCTGTTAAAAGCACACCACAGGTAGACAGTAAGATTGCCTTTGCCGCCACAGGCTTCGCAGTCTTCCACTTTGTATTAAAACCGCCATAAAACATAATAAAGCCAAGCGCTATATTACATATGTACTCGGTCGCCTTAAAATTGTCAAACTCAATCCCTGCTATTCCATCACATCCAAAAAGCATGCCAATGCCTATAAAAAGTATAAGTGCTGGCATGCCGAACTTTCCTGAAAACTTATCTGCTGCAATACATAAAATAAGAACAATAGCTACTAAGATTATCTCAAATGTCATACAATCTCCCTTCCCTTACATCTATGAGCCGCAAAACAAGTCCTGTGCCCACATTATTAGACAATTCTGTAATAAAGGTTAATTATAACATACAATTCGGTCATAATCTATACTTAATATTCAAATATGATACTATAAATGTGTAAATACATAAAATTACACAAAAATAAATCGTTTTTCTATATCTGCTAATTTATAGTATTATATTTATGAATTATTAGCAGCTTCAATATAATCCTTAATAATCTTAGTCACACCATCAACCCCAGCCTTTGTTTCATCTATACACAGGTCATAGTACGCTGCATTTCCCCACTCCTGATTAGAAGTGTACTTATGAAACTCCCTTCTTCTGCTGTCTGTTTCATCAACCACAACCTTGGCTTTTCTTTCCGCGATGTTGTGCTTTTCTGCTATATGCTTTATTCTTGCTTCCCTGTCACCGCTTAAGAATACGCTTATCTTATCCTTTCTGTCAGCAAATGCATAGTTCGCACATCTTCCTATTATAACGCAGTTCTCATCACCTATAAGTGGATACAGGGCTTTTTTTGCCTCAGAAAGAAGTATATTGCCCTCATCATCACTTATAGTATGCATAAGTGCATTTACAGGAATTTCAGAAAAAAAGTATGGAAACTTCTCATATATGCCTTTTTCCTTTGCCAGCCTTACTATATGCTCTTTATTATAAAAGGAAAGTCCATACTCTTCTGCTAACTTCTGTCCTATCTCATCACCCTGACAGCCGCACTGTCTTGCTATAGTAATAATCATAATCCACACCTTCTATATATTTATAGTCACTTATTTAAACTTTTACTTTATGTCATTCTGCTTAAATGTAATAAACATTTATAAAAAGTTAGCAAATACGCTTGCACCAACAACTGTAAGTATACCAGCTACTGCTATTGAAAGACTGCTCATAGCGCCCTCTATCTCACCCATCTCAATAGCCTTTGCAGTTCCGACAGCATGTGATGATGTGCCTATCGCAACACCCTTTGCTATAGGGTCTGTTATTCTGAATATTTTACATATAAATTCTGCAAGAATATTGCCAATAACACCTGTGACTACGATTACTGCCACAGTGATAGTCACATATCCTCCAAGCTCCTCAGATACGCCCATACCTATCGCAGTTGTGATTGACTTAGGAAGCATAGTAACATACTGTTCGTGTGTAAGTCCCATAATCGCAGACAACACAAGCACCGTTAAAAGACTTGTAACAACTCCTGCAGCTATGCCTGATACTATCGCTGCAAAGTTACTCTTTAAAAGCTGTATCTGCTCATATAAAGGAATTGCAAGACACACAGTTGCAGGTGTTAGCAGCCAGCTTAAGTACTTAGCCCCTGCATTGTAGCTTTCATAGTCCACCTTACCAACTATAAGCACAACCATTGTAACTATTATTGATATAAGTAATGGGTTAAACAACCCTATTTTAAACTTCTTTTTAAGAAATACCCCCGCCATATACGCTATAAGGCTTATTGATACTCCTGCAAATGCTGACTCAAGAAAAAAATTATTCATCTTAATGTAATCTCCTTACCTTTCTTATCCATAACTTACTGTAACACATCAGTACTCATCATTCTTTTTAGTACGTTTTACAATAAACTGTGTTACATGTCCGCTGACTATCATTACTGTAAATATTGCAGCAACAGTAATAATGCACACAGGGATAATAATAGGCTTAAGATTAAGCCATGATGACATAAGTCCCACACCTGCCGGTATGAACATTACTGGCATTATCTCTATAAGAAAACTTCCTGCCTCTTTGACAGATGAAAGCTTTATAACTCCTGACAACAGCCCGATAAATAATATCACCATTCCATAGATACTTGCTGGTACCGGAAGTGGCAGCAGCTTATTAAGCAGCTCTCCTATAAGCGATATAACCAGAATGATTAAGAATTGTTTTAAATATTTCATAATAATCCTCTTTTCTTTGCGTATTTTGTGTATACACGCCGCAAAACTGTCGTCCATTATATATCCACCAGCAAATACATATCAAGATATTTTTATGAAAATACATTAAAAATACAATTTCACTCAATTATGACTGACTTGCAATATATTCAGCATATTCCGGTGACATACTTCTTAATCTTTCAACTACCGCCTTCAACTCATCAACTGCATAGTCGGCTTCTTCCTTTGTTATATCCTCGCCTATAGTCATTCTTATTGAACTTTTGGCAATATCC
>ERZ773252.1107-NODE-1107-length-28183-cov-3.998045_pt1 | contig 28183 bp, 27 predicted proteins | sample MGYA00580517_ERZ773252 | MGnify/ENA primary metagenome ERZ773252 (study PRJEB29015, sample SAMEA2737766) | human gut metagenome | biome: human gut; feature: human-associated habitat; material: faeces | place: China | collected 2012 ...
GAACAGGAAACGCAGCGTGTCAGGAGATTGTTTTCGAATCATCATGGCGTTATATATTTTATAAAATCATTTCTATGGCGTTCATTTGCACATTTACACAAACCTCCACCACAATTTTTTATTTATCTGCATCCTCTGATGCATCTTTGCTTTCTTCTATTTTATCTTCCAGCTCTGCCACTTCTTTTGCTTCTACGGCAGCTTCTTCACCTTCAGAAGTCTCTGCATCTTTTTTTTCTTCTTCCGGTACTGCATTATAGTCTTCTTTGATTGCTTTATAGCTCTTGGTGACTCCCATGATCACCATCCCTGCACCGATCACAGCAAACACTACCATAAAAATGGACATCAGTATTTTATCGGTTCCGCTGCTGGTCGGGATATCTTTATACATATAGTAGGCCTGTGCCAGCAGATATACGCCTGCCATGGCATAGATCGCCATACGTCCTTTATACTTTGCTCTGTCATTCATAATATTATGCTCCTCTCTTTTTGCCTGTATTTCACATATTATGATGTTTGGTCAAAAGATATTTGCCCTCTTTGATACTGGATTGTTCCGTAGACATCATAGTTGGGGACTTTTGACACCCACATCATAATATCACATTTCCAACAGAAAAGATAGATAATACTTATCCGTTTTTCTATTTTCAGTTCAAATACAGGCTCTTTTTTTCTCCGATCAAGAGAAAAAAAAGAGCCGAACAATATGTCCGGCCCTTGAGATTCTGTAAAAAATTATTTACGAACCAGGTATTTTCTCATATCGATAGAGCAAGCTACCAGAATGATGAGACCTTTGATGATGTACTGCATACTCTGGTTGATTGAGAGGAACTGCAGTGCAACGAAGATAATTCTCAGGATGAATACACCAAGAACGATACCACTGATCTTACCAGTACCACCTACGAAAGATACACCACCGATAACGCAGGCTGCGATAGCATCACACTCGTAGTTCAGACCTGTGTTGGCCTGGTTGGAACCGATACGTGCTGACTCGATGAAACCTGTAATACCATACATAGCACCAGCCAGGGTATGTACTGCGATTGTTGTCCAGAATACACTTACACCAGATACGTTTGCTGCTTCCGGGTTAGAACCTACAGCGAACATATTTTTACCAAATGTTGTTTTGTTCCACATGAACCACATGAAAGCAATCATGATAATTGCATACCAAACATAGTTCGGGATTGGAACGCCAAAGAATTTAACTAAACTTCCTGTTACGAAGTTTTTGAAGGAATTGTCCAGACCTGACAGAGGCTGTCCATTGTTTCCGTTGATCATGATGTACAGAAGCAGTACACCGTATGTAATCAGCTGAGTTGCCAGTGTTACGATGAATGGATGCAGTTTAAACTGTGCTACGAACCATCCATTGACGAAACCTACGATACCACCAACAACGACAACGATCAGGATTACTACCGGGATTGGCAGTGGCTGAAGATTCGGGAACATCTTTGTTGCATAGTCCATAGACTGCAGTAAAGATGCGGAAATACATGCTGTCAGACCTACAACTCGACCAGCAGAAAGGTCGGTACCGGTCAGTACGATACATCCTGCGATACCAAGTGCGATCGGAATATTTGCAGCTGACAGAGAAATAATATTTACGATAGAAGATACACTCAGGAATTTGTGGTTCTGTGTGTATGTATAGATTGCAGCAATGATGATCAAGATATACATCAGGTTGTTGATGAATCCCTCTTTCCAGAAGGTTTTCTTGTCTTTGCTGTCCAGTGTTTTATAATTTGCGATACTTGCTTTTAAATTTGAAAATGCTCTCACTTACTTCAGCCTCCTTATACATATTTTGCCGCAAGGGTCATGATCTCTTCCTGGTTCGTCTCGCTGACATTTACTTCACCTGCAAGACGTCCACCGGACATAACGAGAATTCGGTCACAGATTCCCAGAAGTTCTGGCATTTCAGAAGAAACTACCATAACTACTTTGTTCTTATTTGCAAGATCCAGAATCAACTGGTAAATCTCGTATTTAGCACCAACGTCGATACCACGTGTCGGCTCATCCAGCAGCAGTACTTCCGGATTCGTCAGCAGCCAGCGTCCAAGGATAACCTTCTGCTGGTTACCACCTGACAGTGAACGGATTTTTGTTTCCTGTGTCGGTGTTTTGGTATGCATCGCATCGATGGACCACTGAGTATCCTCCCTCATGGACTTCTCGCTCAGATACAGACCTTTCTTTTTATGTTTCTTAAGGCTGGAGATAACCGTATTTTCACGAATACTGAGGATTCCGAAAATACCGGTTGCACGACGTTCCTCTGTCAGAAGGGCGAAACCGTTCTTGATAGATTCACGTGCGTTGCGGTTTGTGCAAACCTTACCGTCCAGTTTGATCGTTCCTGATTTTCTTGTTGCAATACCGAAGATGTTCTCCAGTGTTTCGGTACGTCCGCTTCCGTCCAGACCGGCCAGACCGACAATCTCACCACGGCGGACTTTGAAGGAAACATCACGCAGCAGAGAGTACTGTGCGGTCAGGTTTTCTACTTCCAGAGCAACATCGCCTGGTTTGTTTGTCTTTGGCGGGAACTGGTTTGTCAGCTCACGACCTACCATCAGTCTGATGATCTCATCCATTGTCATTTCTTTTGCCGGTTTGGTAGCTACCCATGTACCGTCTCGCATGACTGTGATGTCATCAGAAATTCTGAGGATCTCTGCCATTTTATGGGAGATGTAGATGATACCACATCCCTGATCTCTCAGCATATTTATAATTTTGAACAAATGTTCTACCTCTTCTTCCGTCAGGGAAGATGTCGGCTCGTCGAACACGATAATTTTCGAATTAAAGGAAACTGCTTTTGCAATTTCTGCCATCTGACGCTGTGATACCGGCATAGTGCTCATGATCCTCTTCGGATCAACATCGATCTCCAGTTTTTCGAAAAGTGCTTTTGTATCATCATACATTTTCTTTTCGTCTACCATCGGACCTTTTTTGGGATAACGTCCCAGCCAGATATTGTCCATAACACTACGTTTCAGGGCCTGGTTCAACTCCTGATGAACCATTGCTACACCATTTTCCAAAGCTTCCTTGGAGTTTTTGAAATTGATTTCTTTCCCTTCCAGAGAAATGGATCCACCGTCTTTTACATACATCCCAAACAGGCACTTCATCAATGTAGATTTCCCAGCACCGTTTTCTCCCATCAGTGCGTGAACCGTTCCTCTTCTTACGGTCAAAGAAACATTATCCAACGCCTTAACGCCTGGGAACTCCTTGCTGATATTTTTCATTTCAAGCAAAACATCATGCTCCATATCCTGACCTCCTGTCTTTCTACTGCTTACCTTATACTTAAGGAACGGCCGCCGACCAGCGGCAGCCGTTACCCTTGTATACTATTTCACGAATGAACTTCCATCATTCATTTCCCGTTCTGTTTCAGAATCAGATCTTATTCTTCTCCTGTGTACATAGCGTATGGGATGTAGATCTTATTCTTAACGTTTTCAGAGATGTTGTAAGAATCTGTGCCAGCCATTACATCCTGACCTGAACCAGCGTTCTTTGTCAGATCTGCGATACAAGCTGCCATACCTTCAGCATCCTGTTTGATTGTACCTGTCATCTTACCGTCTTTGATCAGCTGTTTAGCTGCATCTGTAGCGTCTACACCGAATACAGGAATTGTCTTGCAGTCGTCTGTACCCAGGTTGTATCCTTTGTCATTCAGAGCAGAGATAGCACCTTCAGCCATACCGTCGTTGTTGCAGATAACAAGTTCGATCATGTTCTTGTTTTCTTCGTTGTACTGTGTCAGGTTGGTTGTCATGTAGTTGTTTGCAGCTGTTGCACTCCAGTTACCATCCTGGTCAACCTGGTAGCAGTCTGTGTTGGAAGAATCAAAGTATTCCAGAGCCGGTTTTCCTTTCTCTTCCAGAACTTTGTTAGCATCTTCTACACCATACTGTGTACGGTAGATAGCTTCTACGTTACCAAGCTGTCCCATGAACATAGCGTAGGAGATCTTTCCGTCACCGTTCAGGTCTACAGAATCGTAGTTGTCAACCAGGTAATTTCCGATCATTTCGCCCTGCATATGTCCTGCTTCCGGAGCATCTGTACCAACGAATGCACACTTGTCATAGCTTCCAAGTACTTTACCTTCGTCTTCGTCACCTTCAACTGCACGGTTGAAGAAGATTACAGGGATACCTGCTGCTTTTGCTTTTTCAACGATCTGAGAAGAAGCGTCTACAGAACCAGATGTTACGATGTTAACGATCAGTACATTTGCACCTGTCTGGATAGCTGTATCGATCTGCTCGTTCTGTGTTGTCTGGTTGTTGTTTGCATCGTAGTCCTGATATTTAACACCCAGTTCGTCCAGTTTAGCATCCAGTGCTGTACGTACGGAAGCGATGTATGTATCGCCGTATGTATAGTACATAACTGCTACGTCTGCGTTAGACAGGTCAACATCACCTGCTGCATCTGCTACGGACTGTGCTTCTGACTCAGCATCAGCTGCTGCTGTATCAGCTGTTGTATCAGCTGCTGCTTCTGTTGCTGCTGCTGTATCAGCTGTTGTATCTGTTGTGTTGTTAGATGATCCGCATCCTGCAAGCAGAGATGCTACCATTGCTGTTCCAAGTAAACCAGCGATTACTTTTTTCTTCATGATAAGTTCCTCCCAAAAAAAATGATTTGTTTTTCATTACTCTAACAATATAGCACAAAGTTCTCAATTTTCCAATATGATAATTTACGATTTTGATATAATTTTCTATTTTTTTCTTAAGATTTAAACCACCGTTTCATACTTTTGCACGAAAACGAGATTTAATTTTTGTTACTTTTTTCGAAAGCAAAGAGTCTTCTCTGACATTCTTCATCATACATGTTCTCTTTGTCCACTGCGATCGTATCCGTATAAATGGTATCTTTGATGGAATATCCGTTGATCAGCTTGTAGGCGGTCTCCACGCCGAGATACCCCATGGCATAGGAATTCTGTACGATCAGGGTGTCCACTTCCCCCGTCTCCAGCATGCCGACCGAGACCACATTGCTGTCAAATGCGACCACACGGACATTGTCTTTCAGCCCAAGTTCCTGGATTGCATAGCCGACCCCGAGTGTTGTCCATTCGTTAAAGGTGACGATCACATTAATCTTCGGATGCTTTTTCAGCATTTTCTTTGTTCGTTTTTTTGCATTTTCTGTATCGGAAAGCACATTGATCACGGCATCAATTCCGGCTCTTCCATCACGCAGAATGGTATCCCGGAATCCTTCTTCTCTTTTCTGTCCATTGTCCGAGTTTTTATCGTAATTCACAATGCCGATATGGATTTCTTCGTTTTCATCTTTCATGGCTGCTTCCGCTGCCTTACATCCAGCATCGTAATTATCGGTTCCGATCCGGCAACTGACCGCATCGCTGTCCACGTCGCTGTCGATGACCACAACCTTGACCCCTTTGCCTGCCGCATCATTGATCACATCGGCATTTGCCTCATAATCTACCGCAGAAAAAATAATGACTTCCGCTCCGTCTTCCACTGCCTTTGCAATCATCTGATTCTGTGTCTCATAATCTTCTTCGTTTTTCGGTCCCTCGAAAGTCAGATCCAGATTGCATGCCGTGGCAGCATTGCTCGCCCCTGCATATACCGATTTCCAGAATCCGGAAACGGTTGACTTTGCAATAAAAACAACTTTGTGCTTCTGATCGCTGCTGCTTTCACTTTCTTTTCCGTTGAGAATCGGACGGTGAAAAGCCGTCAGACAGAAGATCAGCACCAGACAGACCAGAAATGCCATCCACAGGATGCGGTTTCTCCACCTATTTGTCTTCATAGCTTCCCTCCGTTACTTTCGGCATCATAATCGTGACACAGGTGCCTTCATCCAGCTCACTCTTTATGGTCAGGCCGTATTCTTCCCCGAAATAGATCTTGATACGGTCATTTACATTCTTGATTCCGATTCCGGCACGGTCGCTTCGCTCCTTTTTCAGTACTTCCTCGCACTGTTCTTCTGTCATGCCAACTCCGTTGTCCTCCACCGTAAAGATGATCTTGTCTTCGCTCTGATGGATGCTGATTCTGATCATGCCCTCATCTACCATACGATCCATGCCGTGATAAATTGCATTCTCGATGATCGGCTGCAGTGTGATTTTATTACAGTAATAAGAAAGGCATGCCTCATCAACGTCAAATTGATACCGGAACTGATTTTTATAGCGGAAATTCTGAATATGCAGATAGCTCTGTGCATGCTGCAGCTCTTTCTCAATCGGGATCAGCTCATGTCCGCGGCTGATGCTGATGCGGAACAGCCTTGCCAGGGCATTGACCATCTCCACGGCATCTTCATTGCGTCCGGCTTCGCACATCCAGGCGATCGCATCCAGTGTATTATAGAGGAAATGTGGATTGATCTGTGCCTGAAGTGCCTTCAGTTCTGTTTTCCGAAGGCTGATTTCTTCTTGGCGGACTTCTTCCATTAGCTTCTGTATCCGTACTGCCATATGTTCAAACGAATCCGACAGGGCGGAAATCTCTTTGGTTCCCGTCACCGGATGATAGACAAACTCGGCACTGTTTCCCTCGAATTCTCCCATCGCACGCACCAGGCTTGTAACCGGTTTTGAGAACAGATCCGAGAAAACGCTGCCAAGGAACACCGTTCCGGCAAGTACGATCGCCAGGATCACGACCAAGCTGCTGACTACGCGTTCCACTTTGTTTGTGATCATTTCATCCACATAGCATACTCCCACGATATGCCAGTCGCAGTTCTGAAGGGAGTTGACGGTGTAAATCACATTAGACTTGATGTACGTCCCATTCTCCATATTTTTCTGGTTTTCTTCTTTTAAAGAAGCGTAAATGAGCTGCTGCTGCGGATGATAGACAATGTTTCCGGCATCATCGGCAATATAGCAGTAACCATGCTGCCCGATCCCGACATCATCAACATAATCGGCGATATTGTAAAAACTGATATCCACCGCTACCTGAATCGTATTCCCGTTTGCATCCTGCATGTTCTGGGAAATCGTTACCACCCACGGATAGTAGTCCACAAACAGGGATTCTACATGCGGTTTTGTGATATTTAAAATTCCTTCTTCCTGCGGCAGATCCCGCCCATAAGAAAGATTTTTAATATAATTTTCTTTTAATTTCTGACCATTTGTCCAGCATTTTAAGATCTTGCCGTTCATATCATAGGAAGTAACTGCAACAACATCGGATCTTATCTTCAGAAGATTGGAGAAAAAATTATTTGCTTCTTCCTCCTCTTTCTGAATGTTAGCACAGATCATCTGCATGATATCGCTCATGTCTTCGGTATAGTTGAAAACGGTATTTTTCACCTGTACAACGGCCTGCTCGCTCGTTGTGATCGCATTCTGCTCCATATCATTACGGTAAAGATTGACAAATATAAGCAGTGATACGACTGAAGTGATCATAACGATCACGCTCACCAGGATGACAAACAGACTCGACAGTGAAATCTGCTGAAACCGCTTCACCGCCTCTTTAATCCTGTCTGCCATCTTCATACGTTCTCCTGCAGCTGTTCGGTGAAACACCGGTATATTTTTTGAAGCAATAGCTGAAATAATGCTGATCGTTGTAGCCGCATTTTTCCGATATCTCACGGACTTTCATGTTGGTGTCCATCAGAAGCTCTTTGGCTGTCTCGATACGCTTTTTCGTAAGCAGCTCTTTGAACGTCTCACCGGTATCCTTTTTCAAAAGTGCACTTAAGTAGTTCGGGCTGACGGAAATCTCGGTGCTGACCGAAACAAGGGACAGATCCGGATCGGCAAATTTCTCGTTGATGATGCGGATCGCACGGTTGCAGAGCATCACACTGCTCTTCTTTCGCTGGTCTGCGATCATCAGGCGTGCCGTAGTGCAGATATCTACATAGAACTGTCTGGAATCTCCGATATTGCCGAACATTTTCATGCTGTACATCGGGAACTTCTGCTGCATCTGCTGAACCACTTCTTCTCCGGCAACCGAATAAAGTACCTGATAAACCGTCGAAACGATCAGCATCAGGATAAAATCCGTCTCAGACTGAGAGATCTTGTGCTGTACGACCTGGTCAAAAAAGTTCTGCAGATAGCCGCTGATCTCTTCCGGTCTGCCTTTTCGAAGCAGATTTTCGATATCTTCCACGGTCTGATGCACCATCACCTTGTCAAAGCTCTCTGTCCGTTCATCGTCTGATATAAAATGAATGTTTCCTTCTTCTTTTCCGTAATTTGCAGCCGCACTCATCGCCTCCAGATAGCACTCATGACATCTTTCCAGCTTTTCGACTACTCTGCTGACTCCGATCACGCTGTCCATCCCCATGATACGCTCCACACTCTGACAGATGTCATCCACCAGAATATGCAGATATTTATCAAAGCCACGCGGCGTTGCCAGAAGCAAAGATACTACGCGTCCCTGTAAATAAACGCTGCAGTACTTGGTGTACTTTTTGAGGATGGAATCGATCGCCTTGACGCTGCCTCTTGTCGTGCAGTTCTTTCCGTCTTTATCCAGGATTCTGGTGACCATCACCGCATAATTCAAGGCTTCCGGCTCTTCCCCGTCGAGCAGTCCGCAGGAAATTGCCTCTTTCATCAGTATCCTGTGCTCTTCTTCCGGAAGTTCCCCGCCAAAGCCATCCAGAAGCAACGGTGTCAGAAACTCTCTTTTCTCCATATGCTCCTGACGCATCCCCGGCTGGGAAAATACCTGAAACTTCTGATCGATCTTCTCTTTCATCTTCAGGAGCTCTTTTTCAAGTTCGGAAGATGAAATCGGTTTTAACAGATAGCTGATAATATTATATTGTATGGCCTGCTGTGCATAAGAAAAATCATCAAATCCACTCAGAAATGCGATCTGGGTAGCCGGCCTTATCTCCCGCACCTGGCGTGCAAGCTCGATGCCGCTGATAAATGGCATGCGTATATCCGTCAGAAGCAGATCCGGCTCCAGCTTTTCCGTCAATTCCAAAGCTTCCGCACCGTTTTCCGCCTCTCCGATCACCTGAAAACCGACGCTTCCCCAGTCTACTTTCCGGATCAGGGAACGACGGATCTCTTGCTCGTCATCTGCAACAATCACTGTGTACATGGTGTTCTCCTTTACTAACTTTTCGGTATTCTCACAGTTACCTTTTTTCCTTCCATTATACCCAGAATTGCAGATTTGTCAAAAAAAAGGAGGACTTTTCAGTCCTCCCACGGGCGAATGCGGTATTTTGCCCCTACGCGGTCACAGATTTCCTGACACTGCTTTTCTTCTTCGTGTGTGATGGTCGTCTCTACGGTCGTCATCACAACATTTGGAATGTATTTTGTACATTCTTTTGTGAAATCGATCATGGCATCAAATGACTTTTCTCCGAATTTGCTGCGTACCAGCCTGTGGTACTCATCTGCATTCGGGGTATTCAGGCTGACAGAAATCGTATCCACAAGACCTTTCAGTTCCGGAACGATGTCTCTTTCATTGACCAGACTGCCAAGTCCGTTTGTGTTGATACGGATCGGCATATTGTACTTTTCTTTGATCAGCTTTGCACTCTGTTTCAGCACATCGAGTGCCTCGGTCGGTTCGCCGAATCCGCAGAATACCACTTCTTTATATTTTGAAAAATCTACGGCTTTCATGGCTTCCTGTACTTCTTCAAAAGATGGTGCATGCTCCAGCCACAAAACATGGGAATTTTCCATGTGATCTCTGGTCTGACGCAGGCAGAAGGTACAGGCACATGGACATTTATTGGTGAGATTTACATAGATATTATCGTGTACTTCATAGAAAATCGTCATTTCTTTTTTCATAATGCAGCATTCCTTTCAGTCTGTTTTTAATTTTCCTAAAACTTCTTCAAAACATACGCCGTCTGTCAGCGGAATATTCAGTTCCTGTGAGCGGATAATACATTTTTTGATAAAATCGGAAGCTTTCTTCACGGATTTATAGAACGGCACTCCGTTGACGGCATCGGCTGCAATGATGGATGCAAAGATATCGCCGGTTCCGGAACGCTGTGTTCCTTCTTTGTGGGTACGCAGCACTTTCGGCTGCTGCCCTTCTTCGTAACAGAAGTTTGCAATAAATCCGCCCTGGACGATGCCGGTGATGGCGATTTTTTTCGGTCCCATCTTGTGGATCTTTTCTGCCATTTCCTGGATTTCTTCGATCTTCCATTTTTCTTTGTACGGTGTATCGGTAAGCACGCAGGCTTCTGTGACATTCGGTGTGAGAATGTCGGCAAACTCGACCAGTTTTTTCATTTCACCGCACATTTCTTCTGTGTAGGTCGGATATGGTTTTCCATAATCGCCCATTACCGGATCAACGATGATCTGTGTTTCTTCTGTTTTAAACTCTTTAAAAAACTTTTTTACAATCTCGATCTGTTCTTTGGAACCTAAAAATCCGGAACAGATCCCGTTAAAATGAAGATCCAGTTTTTTCCATTCCTGCATATAAGGAACCATGCGGGAAGTATAGTCTTCGAAAAAGTAGCTTGGAAAACCCGTGTGGTTGGAAAAAATGGAGGTCGGCAGCGGACAGCACTGCACCTTCATAACAGAGAGAATTGGCAGTGCTACTGCTATCGAGCATCTGCCAAATCCTGAGAAATCATTGATCACTGCAATTTTTTTCTGATTGTTGTGAGACATATTTCACCTTTCCTACGCAAGTCGTTTGATAAATACTGGAATTTTAGCTTTTTCAAATGCAAATCCGATCACATAGAACAGCAACAGTCCGATCACACCTTCTGTGGTCAGTCCCGGGATCTGGGCAAAACCTGCTGCCATGCCGCCGTAAAGGAAGCATCCTGCAAACGTATAGCCTGCAATCATGATCACGATACCTGCCGCTGCTCCGAGAAATGTACGGAGACGCATCATACGGATCTCTTCGCCTTCGCGATAAGCGATCATAGCGATCACAAGTCCCATGATCCCTTTGATGATCAGTGTCGGAATGATCCACTGTGTATAGCCGCTGAGCAGATCTGCCAGACAGGAGCCAATGCCGCCTGCCAGCATTCCGGTCATATTTCCAAAATAAACACTGACCAGCAGAATACAGCAGTTCCCAAGATGCATGTAACCAAGCGGGATCGGGATCTGGATCACCATGGTCGATACACAGACAAGTGCGATCGCCAGAGCATTGATTGCCAGTTTCTTTGCTGTCCAGTTTGTACTTTTCTTTTCGTTCATACTTTTCTCCTTCATGACGCACTTGCTGCGTCAATAATGGCAGATTTGGAAGTCAACTTCCAAACTTTCACCTTCCTGTTTTTTCTTGCTGTTCAGTATAAGCTTTTTTTGTCATTTAAAAAACAGACAATATTCAGCATTTTTACAGGGTCAGTTTTAAGCATATGCTTTGATAAAGCGGAAAAGAAACTTCTTTTTGCGGCTCATGCCCTTCAAAACCATACGGCAGGTGTAACGATAAAGTCCCCTCAGCTGCATGGTTTCCTCTTTTGTCACCGGATCACCCGCAAAGTTTGCCCGCATCACAATGTCCATCGCCTGATCAAGTTCTTCTTTGTTCAGCCACTGGAACTGTTCACAGACCTTCGCCGTAAATCCGTCTTTCATGCAGTCCAGTCCCTGCGGCATTCCGGCAAAAACGAGCACTTCATAGAAATCCCTGAAAATCTCCTGTGCATTTTCGCCACTGCGTCCGCGAAGTCGGATCGTCCGTCTTGCAAACAGGATCAGCCCCGCAAAGATCAGAGACAGAAGAACGGCTGCGATCGATACGATCCCTGTCTGTGTGCCCGAAAGACTTCCATTCATGTCATTTGCACCATATCCGTTTTTGCTGTCAGAATCGCTGCTCTGGTCTGCATTTTGTTTCCTCGTATCCGGAGTCTGATCCTCATTTTTATCGTTGTTCTGCGTTCCATCTTCTGTATCCATGCTCTCTGTCTGCTGTTTTTCCTGCGGACTTTCGCCATAGTAGGATAAATCTGCTCCGGAATCATAGGACGGCGTTGTCTCAAATGGAATCCAGCCATAGTAGTCCGTATAAATTTCTGCCCAGGCATGTGACCTGCTGTCTTCTACGTTTGCGAGCCATCCGGCTCCATCCTGCCAGTCAAAATCAGCTGCCGGAATGGCAAATCCGGTCGCATAACGTGCCGGGATGCCGTACATCCGCATCAAAAGCACAGCTGCCGTCGCAAAATGCACGCAGTACCCTTCGTGTTTTTCAAACAGGAAATATTCTGCAAAATTCTGATTTTTCGGAAAACGTCCGACCTGTGGATTATAAACAGCACTCTCATCGAGAAACGTCCGCACGATATTGCAGATTTCCTCGATATCCGCCCCTGGATTGTCCGCCACAAACTGCTGCATCCGCTCTGTTCCCTTTGTCGGATAATCCAGATAATGCTGATACACATAGTCGCGGTAATCGTCCGTCAGGCTGTCAGCCGGTTCAGTGAAAAGATATGCAATTCTCTCGATTGGATAATAACGATATTCCTTTTCTGTGCCGTCATCAGACATACCCTGGGAAAAATAAGGAGCGTAGGGATGACTGGCATCGCTTTTCCCCTGTGGAAAGCCAACTGTCAGACGGACTGCCCCATCATATCCCTGTGTATTCGACCAGGCTGCCGCTCTCTGGCAGAAAATTTCTGCTTTCTCTTCCGGATCGTCGTTTGCTTTCCACCTGCTATTCGAGTATTTCGTACCGGTGTATACTTTCAGATAGAGACTGCCCTGCGGCTGCTGATCCTGGCTGACTGAAAAAAGCACTTCGCCTGTATTCAGGAAAAAATCAGCATCGTTGATCGTACCTTCGCTCACGCCGCCGGATGCTATTTGTGGCATCTGGCTCTGAAGCGGAGCCGTCCATTTCTCGATCTCTTTTATAAAGGACGTCTGCTGGATCCTGGCTCTCGTCTGTTCTTTTCCCTCAAAAAGCGGCTCCAGAAGGGATTTTCCGGCTGAAAATCCGATCAAGAGCAACAGCAGCGATAGAATCCCCAGAAAGAAAGCACTGCCATTTCGCTGCCTGTCGTGTTCTTCTGCGGAGGATGCGATCAGTCCCAGTGCACACAGCAGCATACAGAATGTCCCCATGCCATCCGGAACCTGTCCGAAAACAAATGCCGCACAGAATGGAAGCACCAGAAGTAAGACCGCCAGATATTTGCCGATTTCTGTGCTCAGACAGATAAAAAACAGATCATACAGCAAAAAAACGACCACGATCAGGGCACAGGTGATCTCATATTCACTACCGATCACCTGATAAATACCCCCTGACACTGTCATTCCGGACTGGAAAACCCTGCTGATCTCCGAAAATCCTTCCAGGATCACGGAAAAACGCATCCACACAAGAATGGCCGTGACCGCCAGTGTGAGCAAAAACAGCAGAAACTGCCTTTTTTTCATCAGATAGAGTATGCCCATCCAGATCCCGGCTGCCAGCAGCACACCATACAGCAGATCCGCATCATACACAACGTTTATGATTCCAAGAGCCGTCTTCATCCATCCGAAAACACCAAGGATCATATAGCAGACCGGAACGATCGCAAGAAATCCGGATGTTACCGTTCTCTTTTCTTTTTCGGAGATACTTGCCTGCAAAGAGAGGCCTGTATCTTTTTTTCTTTTTTTCATATCTTACACTTCCAATACAAAGCCTGAGAGGCTCTCTTTCAACTCCTCTTCTCCAAATGTTACGGTATCTTCTTCGTCTCTTTGCAGATTTCCTTCTTTGTCCAGAATCAGAACGGTGCTGTAAATTCCTTCCGGATAGGAGGAAAAATAAGCTGCTTTCACATCATATTCCTGCTTATAAAAGGATGTTCGCATCAGAAGATCCAGCATTTCGTAGAGATCCTGTTCTTTTTTTACTGCATGACGCCGGATCTGTCCTTCTTTTTCATCGTACCACGCCACAAAATGCGGACATTCTGCCTCAAGCATGGAAAAACAAAGCGAAGCCGCCAGCTCAAAAAAGTGATCTGCTCTTTTTGCACCGCCTTCTTTCTGACTAAGCTCCAAAAGAAGCAATACCTTGCAGCCGCACGGCATACTGTATTCTTTTGTCATCAGCTCGCCGCTTCTTGCACTGCTTTTCCAGTGAATCTGCTGCATCCGGTCTCCCGGTCGGAATTCGCGGATCTGAAAAATCTCGGACGGATCGTCCCCGCTTCGCTCCTTCTCATATTCATCGCCTTCCACCGGAAAATTTCTGGTTTTCATGGAAACCTCCACCGGAAACGTGTGGATATCAGGCAATACATTAACATTTATCTGAGACCGTACTCTGACCTTTCTTGCAAAAAGATGCAGATAATCACTCACCTGCACTTTTTTGAGTGAAAAGACCATTTTACCGCAGTAATCTGCTTTTGCACTGATTTTTATCGTTTTTTCCGCTTTTGCCGCCACACTCTCATTCACGATCCTTTTTTCACTGCATCCGCCGCTGCGGTTCTCACATTCCAGAATGGTATATACAGCAGATACCGGCAGCAGTCCGCTGTTTTTTATATGAAGCTCCATCTCAAACGTCTGTTTCTTTGCAGATACCGGCACTTTCATATCCAGCCATACACGGATATGCAGCTTAAGATACCAGGACATCAGAAACATAACTGCTGCCAGAAGCAGTTCAAATGCCAGCATCGCAAGCATCCAGGTGCTGTCATACATGATCTCCAGATATACCGTGATAAGAACCAATATCATATACCATACTTTTCTTATCATACCATACCTCCGCTAATTCTTTTTCGGTGATGGTTTTGCCACGCCGGCGAAAATCTCTTCCAGAACTCCTTCTGCTGTCACATGGTTGGCTCTTGCCTTGGAGTTTAAACGGATTCGGTGATGGTTGACTGCCAGAAAGACCTTCTCCACATCGTTTGGCACGACATAATTTCTTCCCGCCAGATAAGCAGCCGCCTTGATCATCCCCGCCAGGGCGATCGTTCCTCGTGGGCTTACACCAAGCTCCAGCATCGGATGCTGTCTGGTCTTTGCGATCAGCTCTGCAATATAATTGTAGATCACATCATGGATAAAGATTTTGTCGACTTCTTCCTGCATTGTCAGCAGATCGTTCATCTGGATCACCGGTGAAATGCGATCTACCGGACTGCCTCTTCTGTGGTCTTTTAAAATGGCAATTTCATTTCGGATATCCGGGTAGCCCATGGAAATACAGATCATAAAGCGGTCCAGCTGGGATTCCGGCAGCATCTGTGTTCCTGATGAGCCGATCGGGTTCTGTGTCGCCATGACGATGAACGGCTTCGGTACTTCTCTTGTGATGCCATCCACCGTCACATTTCCTTCTTCCATCACTTCCAGCAGTGCGGACTGTGTTTTCGGGGATGTACGGTTGATCTCGTCTGCCAGAAGCAGGTTGCACATCACCGCCCCCGGCTGGTACTCGAATTTGCCGGTGTCCTTGCGGTAAATGGAAAATCCTGTGATATCTGCCGGCAGCACATCCGGTGTGAACTGCACACGGTTCTGGCTCATGGCACATGCCCTTGAAAATGCCAGTGCCATCGTGGTCTTTCCCACACCCGGGATATCCTCGATCAGAATGTGTCCCCTCGCAAGAATGGCCATCATCACCATTTCCACGCAGGAATCTTTTCCAATGACTGCTTTTTTGACTTCGTCAATTACATTTAATGCATTTACCAGATACATAGTTTCCTCCTGAAAAATGCCACAGAACCCTCTCTTCTCTATGAGATTGTCCTGCGGCATTTTTGTCACATTATACTGAAATTTCAATATTTCTTCCGGTTTTCTGATATTTATAATACCGCACGCCTGCCGCATTCATCATACGTTTGGATGCACGCACGCTCGGCGTACCATCGTATTTATCGCAGTCGTATACTACGGTTCGGATCCCGCACTGAATGATCGCTTTGGCACACTCGTTGCACGGAAAGAGCGAAACATAAAGCTTTGCTCCCTCCAGGCTGCCTCCCCGGTAATTGAGGATTGCATTGAGTTCGCTGTGCGTTGTATAAAAATACTTGGTATCGTACGGATCTCCTTCTCTTCTCCACGGGAATTCATCATCGGAACATCCCTTTGGAAATCCATTATATCCAATGGACAGGATTTTATTATCCTCGCTCACAATACAGCAGCCAACCTGTGTATTTGGATCTTTGGATCTGAGTGCCGCAAGATGTGCAACCCCCATAAAATACTCGTCCCAGGAAATATAGTCGGTTCTTTTGTCCATACTTTCCTCCAAATGACGTTCTACGTCAGACTCAGGCAACGTCTATTTTGTGCCGAAGATACGGTCTCCTGCATCGCCAAGTCCCGGTACGATATAGCCGTGGGAATTGAGCTGTTCATCCAATGCACCGATGTACATATCCACATCCGGATGACATTCCTGCATCTTCTTTACACCTTCCGGTGCTGCGATGATGCACATAAAATGGATGTGCTTTACGCCTTTGTCTTTGAGCATCTGGATCGCCGCGGTTGCAGATCCTCCGGTAGCCAGCATCGGGTCTACGACAAAAACTTCACGCTCTTCAGAATCTGCCGGCAGTTTGCAGTAATATTCCACCGGCTCCAGTGTCTTGGGATCACGGTACAGACCGATATGACCGATCTTTGCGGACGGAATGATGGAAAGCATACCGTCAACCATGCCAAGGCCTGCTCTCAGGATCGGCACAACAGCCAGTTTTTTACCCTGTAATTCTTTTACGGTTGCCGTGCAGATCGGCGTCTCGATCTCTATGTTCGTCAGTTTCAGTTCTCTGGTTGCCTCATAGCACATCAGCATTGCGATCTCACTGATGATCGTACGGAAATCTTTGCTGCAGGTGTCTTTTCTTCTGATCACCCCGATTTTATGCTGGATCAGCGGATGATCCATAACTTTTACTTTTGACATAACGTTCTCCTCATTCTTACTTCCTGTCTTTTCTCTTATTTGTCTTCGATCATTTCGATACGTCTGATGTGACGCTCATCCCCGGAAAATGGGGTATCAAGGAACGTATCTACGATCTTCAGGGCAAGTCCCGGACCTACCACGCGGCCGCCCATTGCCAGAATGTTGGCATCGTTGTGCAGTCTCGTTGCCTCTGCACAGAAGCAGTCGGTGCAAAGTGCAGCACGGATGCCTTTTACCTTGTTGGCTGCGATGGAAATACCGATTCCGGTTCCGCAGATCAGGATTCCTTTCTCAAATTCTCCTCTTGCAACAGCCTCTGCCACTTTTTTGCCGTAGATCGGGTAATCTACCGACTCTGTGCTGCTGCAGCCGAAATCGTGGTATGCAATTCCTCTGTTTTCCAGATGCTTCTTTACTTCTTGCATCAGTTCGTAACCGCCGTGGTCACATCCAAGTGCTAACATAGTAGTTCCTCCTCATTCAATACAACAACCAGGCTGCTGATCATGCAGTCAAGCAGCTCATAGCAGGCTCCGTAGTCCGCAAGACTCCCGCCCACCGGTTCTGTAACATCAGTTTCTTCTTTTATATATTCGGAAAGCTGCCAGGTGTTCTGAACATTCTCATGCTCCTGGAAAATCCTCTGTTTGAGAGCGTCTTCCATCACAAGGATCAGCGTCCGCTCATCAAAATCTTCCTGTTCCAGCATCTTCGCCGTATGATCTTTCATGGTCAGCCCGTGGCTTGCCAGGATTGCTTCTGCTTTCTGATTGACCGGCTCCGGAAAGAGCACGACAAGTCCTCTGGACTCCACCTCCAGCTCTGAGAGCAGAAATTTGCTTTTCAGAATCGCTTCCGCCATCGGTCCTCTGCAGGTATCGCTGTTGCTGACAAAGATCAGTCTGTCGTATTTCTTCATAGGCTATACCTCCATCACCTGATGGCCTGCTGCTTTCATCAGACGGTTCATGATCGCCTGCCCCATCTGCGGTGTCTCAAAACTCTCTGAATAGATGCGATCCACCTGAAGCGTGTCAAAATCTCTTAATATGCCAAACAGATGGCGTGAAATGCTAAGCTCATCGCTGCGGCTGCCGATCGTGCGGACAATTCCGCCCAGGTAGTCTGCTGCTGTCTCCGTTGAAGCGATCACGCCGATCTTCTCGCCTGCCGCTTCTCCTTCTTTTAACAGTTCGTTGATCTTTGCCTTAACCTTTTCCTGCTCTCCCTCAACGATCGTCAGGCTTGCCTTCGGTGCATAGTGACGGTACTTCATGCCCGGTGCCTTTGGTTTGATGCCGCTGTCATCCGAGAGGATCGCACGGTCGATCTCCGTCTTTCCGATCACTTCTTCTAACATCTGCTGATTGATATATCCCGGACGCAGGATCGTCGGAACGCCCTCGCTCAAATCTACGATCGTAGACTCCAGCCCGATCCCTACCGGACCTCCGTCAAGGATCATCTCGATCCTGCCGTCCAGATCCTCCTGCACATGTGCCGCACAGGTCGGACTTGGCCTTCCGGAAGTGTTGGCACTCGGTGCTGCGATATAACCGCCCGCTGCCCGTATCAATGCCAGTGCCACCGGATGATCCGGCATACGCACTGCGACCGTATTCAATCCGCCTGTCGTCCCCATCGGAACCAGATCCGTCTTTTGAAAAATCATCGTAAGCGGTCCCGGCCAGAAGGCATCCGCCAGCATTTTTGCTTCTTCTGGAATTTCTGCCGCAATTTTGTTTAATGCTTCAAATTCTGCAATATGTACGATAAGAGGATTGTCGGAAGGTCTTCCCTTCGCAGCGTAAATTTTCTCCGCCGCCTGTTCATCCAGTGCATTGCCGCCAAGTCCGTATACCGTCTCCGTCGGAAACGCCACAAGACCGCCGTCTTTTAAGATGCCGCCGGCTTCTGTAATGATCTCCTGATCGATCCCTTCTTTTATGTTCGCTGTGATTGTCTTCATAATCCTGCTTCCGTCCTTTTTCTTCTAAAAACCTTCTCTGCGTCTCTGTTTGCGGAGTGCATAGCGTTTCACTCCTGCTTCCCACTCTGCCTTTTCACTCTCGCTCTCAACGATCAGTCCCGGGACTTCCACTGCATGTCCCTCCTCGTCGATCGCCACCATCACCACATAGGCACGGTTGATCACGCGACGCATTCCTTCAAGATCCTCAACATAAGTATCGACACGTACCTCCATCGAAGTGCGTCCCACATAAGTGATACGTCCGATCAGAACGATCGTATCATTTAAATAAGCTCCGGCTTTGAAGTTGAGGTTGTCAATGCTGGCCGTCGTGATCCGTCCTCCCGCATGCCGCATGGAAACGATCCCTGCCAGTTCATCGATCCACTGCATCAGCTGTCCGCCGAAAAGCCTTCCATATCCATTGATATGGCGGTGCATCAGAAGATACGTCTGCTCTGTCATAGAATCCTGAACTCTTTTTTTCTTATCCAAAATGATCACCCCGGATTATTCGTCGTCTCTGAAGATCACGCCGTCTTTGCCAAGGGTACGGAAATCCATATCGATCATGCGATCAAACAGGTCATCCTCATCGTCTTCATCATCATCAAAATCGTCGTCATCAAAGTCTCTGTCCTGATATTCATAGGCACTTAAATCTGCCTTGCCGTTAGCATACAGCTCACGGATCGCTTTTTCTGCTGATTTTGCATCGATGGCAACTGCGATGTCTTCCTCCGGGCCGCAGATCTCCATGAGTTCTTCATCTTCCATATAAGAAGCCTTTGTCACTTCCATAACTGCCAGAAATCCTTCTTCATCTTTATATAATACCTGCATATCTGTTCCTCCTGTCTCGTTGATATCATTACGTTACGCTTTTTTTATTATAACACAAGAAAGCCCTGTGCAAAACCCTATTTTTTGTGAAATAAAAAGGAAGCCAGACTTGTTACAAGTCTGGCATTAGGAAAGAGAAAAAATGAAATATATGTAAAAAAGGAATGAACCTTTGTACAAGTACTATCATAACGGCATTCTGTGAATAAAGTGTGTTCGAACGGTGAAAGTATTGTTATGAAATTCTAAATCATTTCCAAACATTCTAAACAAAACAGCAGGAAAGTGTGTACATTCTTGTGAAGAATTGTTGACGAACCCTGTTTCCTTGTTTATAATGAAGTCCGGTTATTGTTACGCCCGCAGGGCGTTTTTGGTACAAAATACTGAATTAGGAGGACACCATGAACAAGTCAGAGCTTATGAAAACTGCAAATTAAATCCGCAAAGGTGCGATCACCGGCGTTTATTCTGCAAAATCCGGTCATCCGGGCGGTTCTTTATCCGCAGCAGACATTTACAGTTATCTTTTTTTTGAAGAATTAAATATAGATCCGAAAGATCCGAAAAAACCGGATCGCGATCGTTTCGTCCTTTCCAAAGGACATGCTGCACCTGGTTATTACGCAGCTCTTGCAAACCGTGGATATTTCCCGGTGGAAGATTTAAAGACACTGCGTCACATTGGTTCTTATCTTCAGGGCCATCCGGATATGAAACATATACCTGGTGTTGATATGTCAACCGGTTCTCTTGGACAGGGTGTTTCCGCTGCCGTTGGTATGGCAATCTCTGCCAAACTCTCCGGCGATGATTACCGTGTATATACACTGCTTGGTGACGGCGAGATCCAGGAAGGACAGGTATGGGAGGCAGCCATGCTTGCAGCCCACAGAAAACTGGACAACCTGGTTGTGATCGTAGACAACAACGGTCTGCAGATTGACGGTAAGATCGACGATGTAAACTCTCCTTACCCGATCGACAAAAAATTCGAAGCGTTCCGTTTCCATGTGATCAACGTAGACGGGCACGACTTTGATGCACTGAAACAGGCTTTCGATGAGGCTCGCACCGTAAAAGGACAGCCGACTGCCATCATCGCAAAGACCATCAAAGGAAAAGGAGTCTCCTTCATGGAAGATCAGGCTTCCTGGCATGGTGTCGCTCCAAACGATGAACAGTACAAACTCGCTATGGAAGAACTTGAGAAAGCAGGTGAAGCATTATGTCAGAAGTAAAGAAAATCGCTACAAGAGAGAGCTACGGAAATGCTCTTGTTGAAATCGGAAAAGAACATGAAGATCTGGTTGTACTGGATGCCGACCTTGCCGGAGCTACCAAAACCGCTATTTTCCAGAAAGTATTTCCGGAAAGACACATCGACTGCGGTATCGCAGAGGGCAATATGATGGGCGTTGCAGCTGGTCTTGCCACCACCGGAAAAGTTCCGTTTGCAAGCTCTTTTGCCATGTTCGCAGCAGGCCGTGCTTTTGAACAGATCCGCAACTCCATCGGTTATCCGCACCTGAATGTCAAGATCGGTGCTACGCATGCCGGTATTTCTGTCGGTGAAGACGGTGCCACACATCAGTGCAACGAAGATATCGCTCTGATGCGTATGATCCCTGGCATGGTGATCATCAACCCTGCCGATGATGTGGAAGCAAGAGCTGCCGTAAAAGCTGCTTATGAATATGTCGGACCGGTTTACATGCGTTTCGGACGTCTGGCAATCCCGGTATTCAATGATGAGAGTACCTATAAATTTGAGCTCGGCAAAGGTGTTGTCCTTCGTGAAGGCAGCGATGTTGCGATCTTTGCAACCGGTCTGGAAGTTTATGAAAGCATGCAGGCCGCAGAAATGCTCGCAGCAGACGGCATCAACGCCAAAGTCATCAACATCCACACGATCAAACCGCTCGATGAAGAACTGGTAGTCGCTTCCGCAAAAGAATGCAAAAAAGTGGTTACCGTTGAAGAACACTCCATCATCGGCGGACTCGGCAGTGCGGTATGCGACACACTCTGTGCAAACTATCCGACTCCGGTATTGAAAATCGGTGTCAACGATGTATACGGCGAGTCCGGTCCTGCAGTACAGCTGGTGAAAAAATACGGTCTGGATGCAGAGAGCATCTACAAGAAAGTAAAAGCTTTTCTTGCGTAAACTCTTTAAACAAAAGGAAGAAAACAAAAACGACTTTCCGCTATGGTTTTTCCATTCGGAAAGTCGTTTTTATTTTTCTGTTTTTCGGTCTGTCTGTGTAAAATACTTTTTATTTTAGATAGTTCGGATAGAAAGAATCTGCAGATACATCGGATAATAGCCAAGTCCGTAAACGCCCCTTGCCCAACCGTCAAACTGTGCCTCCGGATCATAGTAAAGTCCGTTGATCTTGACCAGGGAATGTCTGGTAAACCCATCCGGTGCACCATCTACGCCGCCCGGGACACGGCCGGCAATGACCTGTGGCTGATAGCCGATTGCTTTGGCGAGCATGGCAAATCCACATGCGAAATTGTAGCAGTTTCCGGCTCTCTTTTCGTACATTTCCAGGGCATAGTCGTATTCCCATCCGTCATACACAGAGAATCCTCTCCAGGTACGGTAACTGAAATTCGCACGGCTTGTCATATACTGAAAAGCTGCGTAAAGCTTCTGGCTCTTACTCATTTTAGAAGTTGTGATCTTAACAAGAATCTGGTTGGCTTTCTCCAGGGCTTTCTGTTCCTTCAGCTCCGTCTTGCTCCGTTTTACATAGCCACTTTTTCCGATCTTGACACCGTTTACTTTTTTATTGACCTGCATTCTTCCGCTCTTCTTGGAAAAATATGCTTTTTTGCTGCCGAAAATCTGCCAGCCGGTCTGCATTCTTCCCTTCTTATCAAATGAATACCTGAATTTTCCGATCTGCTTTACTTTATTCTTTACTTTTTTGCCCTTCTGATTGTAGTAATAGCGATATCCGCCTTTGTTTACCCACTGATTTGTTTTTGGTGCCGCATTTGCACTTACCGGCATAAATACTGCCAGTGTCAGCACCAGAAGCAGCATCTTTATAAAACCTGCTTTTCTTCTTTCGCTTTTCATCTTTATCTTTCCTTTCCTGATCATGCTCTGTGCTTTCCGTCAGACACTTTAGTACTCTTCGATCGCCGTACTTCCGTCAGAATACGTGATCTCGTAGTAACCATGACCGCTTCCGTCGCAGTCATCATAAGCCTGACGGCTCACTTCCGTCTTGCCGCCTGCGGACTGTGAAGGCTGCTGAGCTGCCTGCTGGGCTGCCTGTTCTGCCGCCTGCTGGGCTGCTGCTTCTGCTGCCTGCTGAGCTGCCGCAGCTGCTTCTGCCTCTTCTTTTGAATCGGTGATATATTTCTTAACTACATAACCTTCTTTGTCATCGACTTTGACCTGATACCAGTCGCCTTCTTCTCCGAGAACGGTAATTTCTTTTCCGGTTGCCAGAACGGTCATTGCTTTTGCATCCTTGTCTGCAGCTTCACGCATATACACATCGCCGGATACATACATGGTCTTTTCTTTTGCTTCTGTCTCGGCTGCTTTTTCTGCTTTGGCTGTTTCGCTTTCCGTCTCAGTGGCTTTTTCCGTCTCGGATGCCGTCTCTGTCTGTGTTTCGCTCTGTGTTTCTGCCTGTGTCTGCGTCTCTGTCTGTGTTTCTTTTGCTGTTTCCTGTGTGCTGCCATTTCCACATCCTGTCATCATAGCCATTGACAGAGATGCTACGCAAAGTGCTGCCATCCATTTTCTTCTCATTGTGTTTCTCCTTTTCTTCTATTTTACATCTGTTCAAGAATGTCTCGGGCATTCTTACTTTCCGCCTGCAAAAGCGGGAGTCTTCTCCGACTAAGATAAACTCTGTGTTCCGACCAAGATCCAGGTTCCGTCTTTTTCGATCAGAACCTCGATCTGTTCCTGATCCTGCATCCAGCTATCTGCTGCAAAATAAGCAAGGAATCCATAATCTGAGCTGCTTCCGTCTTCCTGCCCAAGTGTCAGCGGAAACGCTTCAAAGGTATCGCCCCCGTTTCTGCGAATTGCGATCCTGGAATCCGTATCCAGGATTGCCTCATCCACAAGACCGCTGACTTTAACCAAATCTCCCTGCACTTCTGCGGTGACTGTGCCCCGTGCATTTTCTTCCATTCCCGGCTCCATAACTGCTCCGACCGTCAGCTGCGGTGCCTCCATCTGCGGCGGATTTTCTGCCATTTCCAGCAGAAATCGCTCTGCACGCTCCACGATCACAGTATCGGCCTGATGCTCCGCAATATCGGTCATCTGATAAGGGATACCTCTGGAAAAGTAGGCGTTTGCATAGCTGTTTGCAAAAAACGGAAGGATCGCATTTCCAAAGGAATCGCGGTACATCACCAGACTTCCCGTGCTGCCCGGATTTACCGTTGTGATCTTCGGATCAAAATTGCTCTCCACTTCCCCGACACAGGCAAAAACATCTGCCTTGTCGTAATAAATCTCTTTTTCTTCGGTCAGTGCCAGCGGGTAGAGCATCTCATCGAGATCCCCGGTAAAGTCCACGCACTTTTCATAGCTTTCCTGCGTATAATCCGTGTGCTCTTTGTCAAGAGCTGTCATCAGTGCATCCCCTGCCAGTGCCGCACCTTTGTTGTTCCAGTGCGAGTCGCGTTCGTGATAAAGCACTTCATCCGAACTTTCCAAAATTTCTTTCAGATTGACATAATTCACATTTTCTTTTTCCAGATACGCTTCGATCCGGTCCATGTTTTTATCTTCTGAAACGATCATGCTGTCGTAGTACGGCATATTTTCACCGTACAGCGTATTTTTATTCGGAGCGATCGTAAAAAGGAATTTCGCTCCGCTTTTTTCTGTATAATCCTGCATCATACTGAGCGTATGTGCTACATTGAAAAGTGCCCGTTCGCTCATCGGCTCTGTGCCAAGGTAATCGCTTAAGGAATCTTTATAATACAGCCAGCCGTTCTTGCCCTGGATCACGCCGTCGGCTGTGGATACACCAAATATTTTTCCATTTATCAGTGCATTTGCCGTGACAAGCTGCTGACGGAATCCAAAGTGATCCTGGAAATATTCTCCTGCCTCGGAGAGGAAATCGGTATTCCATCCTTCTTCCGTGCGAAGCTGCGGCCAGAGGGCAAGTTTGCGGTTCTCCGTGGCACTGCCCCGGGTCTGCGGAAGCAGCATACCGACACTTGGGATCAGACACAGAACAAAGAAAAATCCGACATAGATCATGTTTCCTTTTTTCTTCATAAGTTCCTCCTAAAATCTGAAATAAATGAACGGATTGTACGTGCCGCCCGCAAGACTTAACATGCATAAAACAAGTCCGACGATACTGCATACAAAAGCCATATTGTTATAGAATGTCTGATATCTGCCATCGCTTTTCCACTTTTCAAAAACCGGAAAGGAGGCAATGCATGCCACTGTAAAGGTTACAAGATAAAGCGGTGTAAGCTGCTGCAGTGCCAGGCTTGTCGATGCCGCTCCCATTGAAAATCCGGTAAACATGGCTTTTACCCACTGCACGCCCTGTGTCATCGTATCTGCCCGAAAAAAGACAAAACCGATGCAAACGACAAGCAACGTATAAATACGCATCACTGCGGTTTTGATCTTTCCTCCTTCTTTTCGGAAAAACGGCACAAATTCTTCCAGCATCATGAAACATCCATGATAAATGCCCCAGAACAGGAAGGTTACGTTGGCTCCATGCCAGATACCGGTACATAAAAATACGATAAATTTATTGATGCAGGTACGCACTTTGCCTTTTCGGTTGCCGCCAAGCGGAATATAGAGATATTCCAGAAACCAGCCGGACAGGGAAATATGCCATCTTCTCCAGAATTCCCGGATGCTGGTCGAACTGTAAGGATAGTTGAAATTCTCCTTGAAATGAAATCCGAACATCCATCCAAGTCCGATCGCCATATCGCTGTAGCCGCTGAAATCAAAATAAATCTGGAATAAATAGGAAAGTGCCCCCACCCATGCAGTCGCTGCCCCAAGCGTCCCGGCCGCTGCTCCAAAAAGTGCATCTGCTGTCATGCCCATCACATTTGAGATCAGGACTTTTTTTGACAGACCAGCAATAAAACGGCGGATACCTTTTGCTACGCCATCGGCACTCTGCGTCCGGTGTTCGATTTCCTGCTCAACATCGTGATATTTGACGATCGGACCGGCGATCAGCTGTGGGAAAAAGGATATGTACAAAAGCACTTTTCCAAAATTTTTCTGAGCTTTGTTTGCCCCACGATACACATCGATCACGTAGGACATCGCCTGAAACGTGAAAAAGGAAATACCGATCGGCAGACGGATGTCCGGAACCGGAAATCCCGTCCCGAACATCGTATTCACGCTCTCTGTAAGAAAGCCTGCATATTTAAAGATCACCAGAAGTGCGAGATTCAGGATCACCGCCACACTGACGATCCATTTCTTCTGATCTTGAAACCGTTCGATCCAAAGTGCAAACAAATAATTACACAGTGCAGATGCGACCATCAGCACTACATAGACCGGTTCCCCGTATGCATAAAACACCAGACTTGCCAGCAGAAGCATGGCGTTTTTCGCACGGATCCCTGGAAGAATCGTATGTCCTAAAAATACAATCGGCAAAAAGATACATAAAAATACAAGGGAACTGAATACCATTTTCTACCTCCGCCGGATCATTCAAAGCCCTGAATGATCTCTTTGCCGTTCTCTTTGTAGGTATACACGGTAAATCCCTGATATTTTAAGATGCCGTCCATGCCGGCTCCCATACAGCTGTCAAAATATTCTGCCTTTTTCGGCTCGCCAATCAGTGCTTTCAGCCCTGCAAAATCGGAATTCTGCCGGTAAGCTGCCAGTTTTTTGCTCTTCTTCTGATTCAGTCTGCCTTTTTTGTCGAAACAGTAAAGACGGTTCTTCACTGCCGCAGTCCCGGTCAGGGCAGCTCCCTTTTTATTGAAATAATATTTCTGCTTTTTGCCCTTTACTTTCACCGTAACCCATTTGTTCTTTACTTTTTTCCCTTTTGCATTATAGTAATAATACTTGTTTTTCACTTTTACAAGTCCCTGTTTTACCGTGGCTGCTTCTGCCGTCTGCATGGAAACTGCTGCCGGTGAAATGCTGCTTACGGTAACGCCAAGTCCCAGAACTGCTGCTGCGATCAGTGTTTTTATTTTCTTCATTTGTTCTTCCTTTTCTTAAAAATTTACTTTGATCATTTTTGATTTTTTGAACGTTGATTTCATGGAGGAAACCGTCTTCATAAAATATTTGCCTTTGCTGTTTGCTGCAAATTTATCCATGTTCGGATCACAGATATACCATTTCTTTCCGACTTTTACTTCACACCATGCATGATCCTGCCATCTTGCTTTATTAAAGCCGTTGGTCCTGCCAAGGCAGATCCTTGCTTTCACACCGGCTTCTTTTGCCAGGAATGCATACAGAGCCGCAAAATGATAGCAGCTGCCCTTTTTGTTTTTGATCATCTCTGCCGCAAATGTTTTCTCCCAGCCTCTGGTGTTTTTAAAGCCGATCGCCCTTGCATAGCCGTAATTTTTCTCTACATACTGGAACAGTTTTTTCAGCTGCTTTTTCTGTGTCTTTTCTTTCTTTGCTTTGCTCTTCTTTACAAGTTTCTGAACATCTTTTTCAAGTGTGCTCTTTGCTGCTGCCTCTGCGGTCATTGCCGTCTGCGGTGCCATCATACCAAAGGTCAGGACCGCTGCAAGAACAGATGCAGTCAGTTTTTCAGCCATATTTCTTTTCATCTTTTTTCTCCTCGTATAGCCATTTTATTTCTTAATTTTTCCTGAACATTCTTATTATATTACGTTATATCTGCTTATTTCAACAAGTAATCACTATACACGAGTGTCAAAAAATAACTTTTTCCGCTCATTGATGGATACAAAATCACCGTAAGCTGCAAATGCTCAGAATGACCGTCTGCTTTTATTAGACTTCGAAAAACAAAAAAAAGTTGCATCTGTTTGAATTTTATTTCAAACAAATGCAACTGCTGTTTTTCATTTACAAAATGATGTTGGAGTCAAAAGAATCCATACGAATTGTTCCGTACTTCATACTCCCACAATTCTCTCATAGAATAAAAAAAGAAGCCGAAAATCTTTCCAGATTTTTCGACTCGCCCCTGCCAAGGAATCGATGCGACAGGATTTGAACCTGCGACCTCTACGTCCCGAACGTAGCGCTCTACCAAGCTGAGCCACACTCCGATAAAATAAGGAATTTGTTTATTACAAATTCCAAGCTACGGAAAAGGGACTTGAACCCCTACTAACAGAGTCAGAGTCTGCTGTGCTG
>ERZ773252.1109-NODE-1109-length-28144-cov-6.952722_pt1 | contig 28144 bp, 20 predicted proteins | sample MGYA00580517_ERZ773252 | MGnify/ENA primary metagenome ERZ773252 (study PRJEB29015, sample SAMEA2737766) | human gut metagenome | biome: human gut; feature: human-associated habitat; material: faeces | place: China | collected 2012 ...
GCATGTCACTCTTTTTATGGCAATGGGGCGTTAATTGTGCGGTGTTGCCTTAAATCAAAATATATACCGGAAAATGTATATGAGGTAGAAAAAGGTGGTCTCTTCGGATGGCTGGAGACAAAATCATCAAGAAGAAATGACGATGCTGACGATGATGATAACAAGCGTGTAAGAATCTGCAATTTCTTTTTTGTTGTTAAATCTATTGAATATGTAATAGACGCTTCGGGCAATAAGACTCAATACATAAATGTGTCTATCCGTCGTATCTTTTGGGATAAAGACATATTGTCATATGATGACCCGCTTGATTATAAGCTGACATCAAATGATATCAGATCAAATGCTGTTTTCCTAAAGAAAATTGATGTTTTATTTCAAATTAAAAGCAAACAGCTGTTTTTTGATCTGCTTAATGCAATGATCCAGTTAGCCGAAAAAACAACAACCTACGTAATCAAAAAAACGGGTTGGCAGGACAACGGAAGCTATGCTTTTGGTAATGGAGTTATCTGTCAAACAAATTCTGCCAATTTTAGTATAGATAGCAGAATAACCAAATACAAGCTGTACATTGCCCCTAATTCCGAAGTAACCCCCGATCAGGAACGAGCGTCTGCAGATCTGCTTTTTTCGAATATGGAAAAGCTGAATGATAAAACTCTTTTCTACTATTTATATTTGTATCATCTGCTAGCTCTCATGGCTACCCCGCTCAGAGAGCGTTACGAAAGTCGTGCTCCACGCTTTATTGTTATTCTCACCGGTGAACCCTCAATCGGAAAAACTGGTATATGCAACTGGCTTCTTGGATACAGATCATATTCTCCGACGATCGACATCAGCACAGGATCCACTGAAGCCGGATTCTTTGATTCTGTTACCGAAACTTCTGACTGTATTTACCTCACTGATGATTTTAAGGTCAACCCCAGCCATAAAAAGCAGGTCAACGAGCTAGTCGAAACTCTGACAAGAGTTGGAGGAAATAACTCAAGTAAAAGGACTGCTCGCGGTTCGTTTGAAATTAATGGCTCTATCATAATAACTGCTGAATGTCTTCCTGACCTCTCTGATTCGAGCCTGAACAGAATGGTGGAGTGGCATGTTCATTCACAGACCGAAAACTGGTGCTATCTTAATGCAATTTCCGAGCAGAAAGAAAAGTATGCTCTGCATTATCTTTCCATAATAAGATGGATACAGTCCAAGGGCAAAGACGAATTGTGTGATAATATGTTTGCAGCATTTCAACATTACAAAATAGAACTGCAGCACGAATATACATGCGAACGTCGAGTAGATGCATATGCCTGGTTGCTTGCGGCCTATCAGGAGTTCCTTTGTAAGTATCTGGCGGATAAGAAGATCGCCACTGACGAAAGTTTATTTAAGCAGCTGTATGACTATGCCTTAAACTACTTAAAAGAATACCAGCGTGATATTATTGAAAAGGACATTGTATATCTTTTCTGTCAGAAGCTCTGTTATGGGAACTATAAATTCCATGTATCGAGTGATTCTAAAGATCTTGACACCAAAGAATTGGGATTTGCAGATATAAATTCATATTATATCGAAAAAGACCGGATAGACATTTTGGCAAAGAAAATCGGAGTAACCGATATAAAAACACTAATTAAAAAGCTCAACGAGGCTGATCTGATTATTAAAGATTCTAATCGGGACGGCTGCAAGAGAATCACACACAGGGGCACACAATATCTAACCTATTGGATCTCGAAGGACGGCGCTATGAAATACTGTCATAAAATGGCTGAGATGATTTCTCGAATGAAATGAAAGGTGGTCTATTTAAAATGAACTTCTATAAGTTAACATCAAATCTTAAAGATGGAATTTCTGTGTTGAACCATTCAAGTAATAAAATAAACTTGAAAGTGCCATTAAGCTCTTATCACGATGAGGCGCAGAAATTTCTTGAACATTTGAAATCTTCAGAAAATTCTGATGCCAACGAACCTTCCGGACTTGTTCCTAGTCAGGATCAGGAAATTGATTCTGAAGAAGTCAGGGAAAAAATTATCGAACAGGAGAATTTATTCGTTCAATCAGTCCACGAAATGATAATGAAAGCATTTTATCAGGCAACACAATATGATATTGACGGTTTGATCGACCTGATATCATTTACTGAGTCAAAAGCCTTATCAATGATTAGAAAAGAATGCCTTGAAAAGATACTTCTTGCTGATCACAACGACCCTAAGGCGTTTTATTCTGACCGCTATCTTATGATAGTTGCTGATTGCCTTGCAGGTATTTATACTTTTGATACTGTACGTGATTACCCTAAAGCAATATCACTTTATGCAAGAGTTAAGGAAATGGATAAGGGACAGAGCCCATATATTGAAAACATTGCCGAAAAACGTATAAAATGTTGCGAATTGCTTAATTGCACGCAGCTTAACTCTCCATCGCTTGAATTGATTTCAGAAGTTCATAAAATGTCTCAGACTGACAACTTTTCAAGGACAGTTATTGCATGTTATTACATTACTGCACCCGAAATAAAATCAAGGGAAAACTACGAATCATACAAAGAAGATGGGTATAAACGGCTTATTAATGCCGTAGAGGAAAACTATCGTCCGGCAATAGCATTGCTTGAATATCTTTCGCAAAAAGGCCGCATTAAAGGAATGAGCAAAAAAAATGTATCAGAATTTCGCCTTAGAAATAATCCCCCGATGAGTGAAAACAACTGGTACGAATAAAAGTATGCGCCGTGGCCTCCACCACGGCGCACTTTTACCTTAGATACTCAAAAAGGCTCGGCAGGAATTTCACCTCGCTGTCCTTATCAAGCGTAACGACATTTACCCCTATGCCCTCAAACTCATTGATCATCTTATTGTAGTATTCATGCCTGAGCTTGGGGTGAAGCTCGAACATCTTTTCCTTTGCTTTTCTCACGCTGGACTTTTTTCTTGTCAGCCGTAGCATATCCAGCATACGGCTTCTCAGCTTCTTGTTTCTGATGCTTGTCCTGACCTTAGCGCAGGCTTTCTTATACGGATAATAATCGGCGTCCAGCAGCAGGCTGTGTGCCATAGCCAGTATCTTTTCCCGGCTTGCTGCCATGCAGTAAGCTACACGTTCCCGGTTGGAATTGCAGCCGGGAGTCTGTTTTTCAAGCGACTTTCTTCTCAGAATGCGCAGCTCAACACGCAGAGTTCCCTCGGCGGTTTTTGAATCGCAGTCCCGCTGTGCAAGCTCTTTCTTCTTATCGTAGAAGCTGACCTCCAGTCCCTCGGTTTTGTTTCTGACAGTGAAACTGCTGGTGGAATCAAAATCCGGAGAATCATCTATTAAAACCTCGTAGCCCTTTTTCATTTCGCTGCGGTACATCAGACTTATGTATTCGCTGACGTTATCTGCTGAACCTACGTCAACATTTATGCACTGGTCAACCCGATACAGCTCAAGGGCGTTGATAGCGTAATCCTCGCCGAACTCACGAACCAGCATTCTTTCAGCAACATCAAGCGCTTCGTTAAGATTCCGTGGGTTGATAAGCCGGGACTTGTCCTCTGTACCAAGCAGGTCGTTCAGGCTGAGGATAAAATCGTAATATCCGCTGATTTTTGTCTTTTTAAGAATCACCCGAATACCTTTGCCCTGGAAAATGAACGCGTAATGCTCGTTTCCTTTCGTGTTAGTTTCCACGCCAAACCTGCCTCTGGCTTTGCTGAATAACTCTTTTTCAGCCCGGTGATATTCGATGTGGTTTTTGAAAGTCTTTCTTAATCCTATGGTGTGGATAGAGTAGTTCATAATTCTTCCTCCTAATAGTTATAGTTGCGTATGGTTATTGCGTTTTTTGTATTCAGATTAATACCCATAAATCCCATTACAATGCTATTTACCCTAGTTACCAATAGAGTACAATATTAACACAATAGTGTATCTCCTTTATGATATTTACTAAACTGTTTGTGAATTATATAATCTTATTTTCTGTCGCCGGCGCAAACATTTTTGTAAATACATTTTGGCGAGGAGGTGAACGCCGTGGATGAAAAAATCCTGACAATAGACGAATTACAAGACAAACTCCGCATAGGAAGGAACCAGGCGTACAAGCTGGTAGCGGAGAAAAAGATAAAGGCATTCCGCACAGGGAAGCGCTGGAAGATAACAGAAGCCGCACTGAATGAGTATATCAGAAAAAGGGAAGAGAGCGGCAAGTAAAAAACGGTTTTGGAAAATCTGCATAAATACGCATTTTTTCCGAAAGTACAGAAATAAATTTTGCCCTCAGTCTATTGACCTTTCCCTTATTTTTCGCTACAATATAAGGGAAAGGCGAAAAGGAAAGGTCATGCGCAAATACAATTAAAGCATAGATTCAATTGAAATAGGTTGAATTTCTCCTATAAATGTGGTATAATAGTATCAGGAAAGATATTTGAGGAGGAATAAACCATGACAGTAAACACAAATACACTTGTTTCCATAACAGAGGCGAACCAGAACTTTTCCAGAGTAGCAAGAATAGTTGACGAGAACGGCTCTGCGATTATTCTGAAGAACAATGTTCCGCGTTACATCATTATGGAATTCCCCGAGGCAGAAAAGTTACAGACCGCTCCCGATGACGATGTTGAGGCAATTTCCCGCAGGCTGATCGAAAAAAATCTTAAAGCATACAAGGAGCTTGCGAAATGATATATCAAAAAACCGGTGCTCCACAAATGAAGCACCGGTTGATCTATATAAAAGCGGCTCAGCCGCTGATAATCATTTGTTCGTCAGCCTGCGAGCCAGTTTGTAGAATGTGGTCTTTTTCATGTCCAGGCGTTTCATAGCCTCTACGGCTGTAATGCTGCCGGACTGCCACAATTCAATTACCTCGGCGTAATTGTCAGGAAGCGCAGTTTCAGGTCTGCCGAATTTTACGCCTTTGTCGAGTGCCAGTCTGATTCCCTCGGACTGGCGAATGCGGATTTTACGGCGTTCCTTTTCGGCGGTGTAGGCGAGCAGCTCAAAGACAATGCTGCAAATCATGTTCTTTTCAAGGTCGGATTTCTCTTTCGTGTTCAGTATCGGCGTGTCGATTATCACTATGTCAACGCCCATGCGCTGAATGTCGAGCCACTCGTCCTTGATCGCGCCGTAATCCCTGCCGAGTCTGTCCATCTCCTTGATTACCAGCATATCGCCGGGTCGGAGCATTTGGTTCTTCAACGCCAGGTAGCCTTTGCGCTGAAAATCCTTGCCGGACTGCTTGTCCGTAACGATGTCACGCTCCTCAACGCCGTATTCAAGGAGCGCCTCGATCTGACGGTCAAGGTTCTGCTCCGTGCTGGAAACACGGGCGTAACCGTATGTTCTTCCCATATGACCTCCGTTCGATAAAGTATACTTTTGCGGAAACCGAAAAGCGCCGTCATTCTGCGTTCGCAAATATCGGTTCGGCGCTTTCCGGATATGTCCGCAATGTGGGTGAGATTTCCGAACGCTCAGAACTCGCCGCAGTAGTCGTATGCGCACTCGTTCAGAATTTCGCACAGCGCTTCCTCTATCACTCCGGGCTGGTACAGCATTTCTTCAATTTTCTCCACGAAATATCCGTAGCCGAGGATCAGGTCGATGTCCTCCCGGGATACGCCTATGGATCTGGCGAAGTCCTTGAGTTGCTTTACGTCCTGCGGTTCGCTTTCGCATGATTCTGGGACACTCCACCAATCACGACGGAAATAACGATAGTCGTACATCATCAGGTTTGTGGTATCGAACATTCCATGTTCCATTGCGCCTGTACTGTCGATTTTCAGAATGTCTCCGCAGGTAGTGTTGATTTTCTGGTGCTCTATGCTTATGATTCCGAGCCTAGTGAGAGTACGGTCGAGAATCACCTCCGTGCTGGCGTAGACATACAGTCCGCAAGTTTCGTAATGGTACAGCGCCAGCGGATTGTCTCCCTTAACGAAGTACATGTTGTTATTTTCGTCCAGAACTGTAAACACAAAAGAGCCCTCGACTAATTCAGCCATTTCAGAAATAGACTGAATGTCGAGGGATTTCTGCTGTTCAAGAAGCTGAACTGCTATGTAGCTATCCGTCTTGACTGGAGTATTCGGCAACGATATCTGCTTGCGAAGTCTGACATCATTGTGAAGTACGCCGTTGTGCGCAAGTGCAAAATGAGTTCCGTTCACCATTCCGGGAAACGGGTGATTATTGCGGTTATCGAGCTTGTTTCCCTGAGTAGCCATTCGGGTGTGTCCCATGATGACATTGCTGTCATCATGCAGACGCAGATGTACATTGTGAGCGGCGTAAGGACGCTTGTAAATCGTCATCTTACCATTGTGATTGAATGCGTAGCCGGTAGCATCGGTTCCGCGCTCCTCGCATTCCTCAGAGAGTGCATGAAGCAGCTTTTCACGCTGCTTCGCATTGAGAGTGTGATTGTAGTCTATCAAGCCGAAAATTGCGCACATATTAATCGTCCTCCTCACTGGTGATTGGCGTATTTATGTAGAGCTGGCGCTCTTTCAGGTATGTAATAAGTTCGGGCTCGGTACTGTCATCAAGCGAGCCTACGAAGTCTGACCAGCTTACAGATTTCAGTTCAGAATCTGTGAGATCTGTTGCAAGCTCACAAATCTTGTCCACGAGTTCCAGAGTTGCAATCAGCGTATTGTATTTCAGCGTGCCGCGGAACATACGAAATTCAATGGTGTGGTAGTTCGTGATGTTTACGCAAGCATAGCGACCGTTACAGCCTTTCTTTGCGTCCTCCAGAATTTCTTTCGGGCTGTTCTTATAGCCGTAACGTGCAGCCCAGCGGTTCATCTGATACTCGGTTCTGCGGCTGAATTTAAGTAGCTCCAGCCGGTGGTGTTCCACAAAATATAGAACCCGGGAAACGCACTCGTCCTGCGCTTCCCGGGTTGCTCCAAATGCTGTTCTGTTGACGTGAATGTGTAATCCGCAAGTCGAGGTTTTGTGGCTGCGGTAGTCCATGCGAATTGCAGAACGCATGATTTCTGCCCAGGGCATTTTGTCCTTGTGATAACGAAGTGACATGGGGTGAGTTACAATTTCCATTCCGTCCGACAGACTTCCGTCAGATTTTATGTAGATATGCTCCGCAACCCTGTTGCCGATACCCAGAAGCGTATCAGCGTTGTCGCTGTTCTTGCCGCCCTCGTCGATTTCAAGTTCCACGCCGAAATAGCGCTTGCTGTCGCCATAAAATATCGGGGCGGGTTTGTAATTGTACTCGTGAATATAACTGTTTTGACGTTCCTCATAGCACCTGTCGCAATAGGCGTAATCGTCTTCATCATCGTAGTTAGCATAGTCCCGATGAATGATTCTGCCGCAACATTCACAGGTCGTGTAGTAATCATCGTAGCATGAATTGCAAAGTGGCATACTGTCTGAGCCTGCATTGTCGTCAGCCCAGATTCTGTCACCGCAATGCTCGCAAACGACTGTCTCGCTGTGGTAGCAGTCATCGCATAAAATGCTGCCTTCAAATGTGTAGTAGTCATCGGTTTCAATCGTTGCTCCGCAGCAACTGCAAACGGGGCGTGTATTTTCGGTGTTGTCCATGGTGTAGTCCTCCTAAGTCAATATTCTTCTGCCAAAAGCATAGTGGAATGGGTTTCGTCGTCTATGACGAAGATTTTTGCTGTGATTGGATTGTCAGTTGGGAATGTAAAAGTTCGCTCATAGGCTGGTTCTTCCTGACTGTGCGTTACCTGCTGATTTGCGCCGTTCGCTATGAGCTTAAAGACTTGCAGGTAATCTTTTCGCTCGACTTTCATGCTGTCAATGCAGTCCCAGAGTATTATCTGAGTGACGAGCGGCACGGTGTTTGTTATGCCTCTTGTGACATAACGCTGATTGTTGAACATACTTCTTCTCCTCTCCCGGGCACAAAAAATCCCCGAAGCAATTACGCTTCGGGGAAATTTCTGTGTGCCGTTATAAACGGATAGCTGATATTATAGCTACATGGAGATAATATGTCAATGTACAAATTGATATTGACAACAAAAATCTGTTTCAAAAATGATACCATATTCACCTTGACACATATAGTCAGTTTGTGGTACAATGATTATCAAAGATAAGGGGTGGAAATCATGCTGAAACGTGGATTATACGAGCAGGTTATCAACAAATCTCTCGACCGTGAGCTGGAGCGCTCTGACGATATCGCAGCAAGCACCGGAAAACTGGACGGCGCCGAGGCTCCGCAGATACTCTCGCACTATATCAGCGAACTGGTGGAAAAGGGACTCCGGCAGGTGAGCTCCGACGATATTTCGGGGCAGCTTTCGCTTGCGAACAGGATAGTTTCAGCCATAGCCGATGTTACCGGAGACAGCGATTTTGACGGAATGTCCGTTGCTGAACGCGCCGAACAGCTCCTTGCAGTAGCCGAAAAGAAGAACACGCTCACCGCTGTAACCGGCGAGTTTTCTCCGGTACGCCCGGAAACCTCCCTCGCGGCAAGCTCCCTGTTTACCGGCTCTATCCACGAGCCGAGCATGATGAGCGAACTTAAAAAGGAAATACAGTCCGCTGACCGCGTGGATATGCTGGTTTCATTCGTGAAGTGGAGCGGTCTGCGGCTCATCATCGACGATCTTTCGGAGTTCACACAGCGCGGCGGCAAGCTGCGCGTGATCACGACCTCATACATGGGTGCGACCGACGTTAAAGCAGTCGAAGAACTGCGAAAACTCCCGAATACGGATATACGGATTTCCTACGATACCAAGCGCACAAGGCTCCACGCGAAAGCCTATGTCTTCTGGCGTGAGACCGGATTCAGCACTGCTTATGTCGGCTCGTCAAATCTCTCTAATGCCGCTATTTCAAGCGGTCTTGAATGGAACCTAAAAATCACCGCGCACGACCAGCCCTCCACCCTCGACAAAATCAGCGCGACATTTGAAAGCTACTGGAACAGCCACGAATTTGCGCCCTATTCCGAGAACGATGTGCAGAAGCTGTCGCAGGCGCTTTCAGCCGAAAAATACAGTGGTGAAACGGCGGATTACCTCTTTGACATCAACCCCTATCCCTATCAGCAGGAGATACTCGACCGCCTGAAAGCCGAGCGCGATATCCGCGGGCATTTCCGCAATCTTGTCGTTGCCGCGACCGGTACAGGCAAAACTGTAATTTCCGCGTTTGATTATCGCAGATTCCGCAGCGAAAACGCAGGCAAGCCCTGCCGCCTGCTGTTCGTAGCGCACCGTAAGGAGATCCTTGAACAGAGCATAAAATGCTTCCGCGGGGTACTTCACGACCCGAATTTCGGCGAACTGTTCGTTGGCGAACATCGTCCGGATTCGCTGGATAATCTGTTTGTTTCGGTGCAGACTCTGAATTCCCGCGCGCTTACTGAGGCTGTCAGCGAGGATTTCTACGATTTCATCATTGTGGACGAGTTCCACCACGCCGCTGCGCCTACATATCAGCAGCTTCTGAATTACTTCAAGCCGCGTATTCTGCTGGGACTTACCGCAACGCCTGAACGTATGGACGGCGAGAATATTCTTCGCTGGTTCGACAACAGAATTGCCGCTGAAATACGCCTCCCCGAAGCCATCGACAGGAAGCTGCTGTGCCCGTTCCAGTACTTCGGGATCTCAGACAGCGTTGACCTCTCGGACGTAAAGTGGAACCGCGGAGGTTACGAGCGTTCCGCGCTTTCCAAGGTGTACACCGGCAACGATATGCGGGTATTTCTGATACTGAAACAACTCCGGAAATACGTCACCGATATAGACGGCGTTAAAGGGCTGGGATTCTGCGTCAGCAAGGAACATGCGCGTTATATGTCCGATAAGTTCAACGAAGCCGGAATTGCCTCCGAATGTCTCACAGCGGACAGCGACAACGAATTCCGTCGAAGCGTAAGCAAGCGGCTTTCGGACGGTGAACTGCGGTTTATTTTCACGGTTGACCTGTTCAACGAGGGCGTGGATATTCCGGCGATAAACACTATCATGTTCCTGCGTCCTACGGAATCTCTGACGGTATTTTTGCAGCAGCTTGGCCGTGGACTGCGTCTGTATAACGGCAAGGAATGTCTGACCGTGCTTGATTTCATCGGGCAGGCGAACAAGAAATACCGCTTTGAGGAGAAGTTCCGCGCGCTGCTTTCGGACAGCTCGCGCTCGGTTCAGTGCGAGATAAAGAACGGCTTTGTGGCGCTTCCGAAGGGCTGTTATTTACAGCTTGAAAAGAGGGCTGCGGAGTACATTCTTGACAATATCAAGCGTTCTCTCGGAAACAGAAATGCGATAGTTCAGAAGCTTGCGACATTCACCGAGGATACCGGGAAACTGCTCACTCTGGAGAATTTTCTGACTTGTTACAGCCTTGATATTTCTGCAATTTACGCGACAAAATTCAGCTTTTCAAGGCTGTGCGTAATGGCTGGCGCAAGGGAGGATTTCTCCGAACCGCTGGAGGATATCGTGACAAAGGCGCTGCCGAGAATTTCCGCGATAGATTCGCGCAGGTGGATCGAATTTCTGGTGGATAATTTGCCGGAGATTTCAAAGCGCAATGAGGGCGATTTCTCACCGTTACAGCTTCGTATGCTGACAATGCTGCAATTCACGATCTGGCAGAAAACGTGGCAGGAATGCGGCTTTGCGGATATGCTGGAGGGATTCTGCAGGCTGTCGGACTGCCCGGTGCTTCTTGGTGAGATTCTAGACGTGCTGTATTACAATTACGACCGTATCGACTTCGTGGACGCTCCGGTCGATTTGGGATTTGAGTGTCCGCTTGATCTGCACTGCACCTACTCCCGCGACCAGATACTTGCGGCGCTGGATTTCATGAAGCCAAGCACGGTGCGCGAGGGCACGAAGTACCTCCCGGACAAGAAAACGGACGTGCATTTCGTAACGCTGAACAAAGCGGAAAAGGACTACTCGCCAACGACGATGTACGAGGATTACTCGATAAACGAGGTGCTGTTCCACTGGCAGAGCCAGAGCACGACATCGCAGAGCAGCACGACCGGTCAGCGGTACATGAGTCACCGCAGCATGGGCGTCCGTGAACTGCTGTTCGTTCGGGAATTCAAGAGCGGAAAGCTCGGTGCGGCGCCGTATACGTTCCTGGGACTTGCGGATTTTTTGTCCGTAACCGGCTCAAAGCCGATGAATATTACCTGGAGACTGCACGAGCCGATTCCGGCGAAGTATCTCAGAAAGACTAATAAATTGGTGGTGGGATAATGAGAGAAGTTACAGCTGCGATAATCCGCCGCAATGGGAAAATACTGATCTGCCGCCGTGCAGAGGGCTCCTGCGCACATCTGTGGGAATTCCCCGGCGGAAAAACAGAGCCGGGGGAAACTCCGTTTGAATGCCTTACACGCGAACTCCGCGAGGAGCTGAATATCGAAATTAAGCCGCTTCGCGAGTACTGCCGCGGCGTTTACGGAGAACTTTCGTTTGTGTTTATCGAGGCAGAGATCATTTCCGGTGAGCTGGAGCTTTCGGTTCATGAGGAAATGCGGTGGGTGTCGCCGGGGGAGCTCACGGCATTTGAATGGTGTCCGGCGGATAGACCGGTAGCAGAAATGCTTTCCGCCAATTGCTCATAAAATAACAGGCTTATTTCTCATCAGCAAGAAATAAGCCTGTTATTACATATTACGCATTCTCAAGCAAAAAATCAACAACGTTGACCTGCTGTATCCCCTCGTTATCCGAAGAAATATCGTCCATTGTGATGATAAACTTGGGGTAATTATCCTGGACCCTGCGAAGCGGCGTTATCTCACGCTCAAACGTTACCGGGTCGAGAACGCTCGCTGACACCTGATAGTAGACCTTTGAGCCGCTCTTTTCGGCTATGAAATCTATCTCCAGCTCTCCCACCTTGCCTATGCTGACGGAGTATCCGCAGCGAATAAGCTCAAGATACACGATGTTTTCAAGAATATGTCCGATATCGCTGTTCTTTTTACCGAGAAGAAGCGTGCGAAGACCCGTATCAACAACATAGTATTTTTCCAGCGATTTCAGGTGCTGTTTTCCCTTGACATCATACCGTCCTGCCTTGTAGAGCACAAACGACTCCGTGAGCGCGGTGATGTAATTCTCAATGGTTGCAGAAGTAGTCTTTCTCCCAAAGGAGACAAGGCTGTCTGCAATCTTCTTGGATGATGTTGTATAATAAATCCTGACGCCCCACGCTCAAAAGGATATACTAAAATCAAGAGGGTGTGAGATTTTAAATTATGACAAGATATTTTAAATTTTCACAATATTTTGCCTTGACATTTTAAAATAACATGATATAATTTAAGAAAGGAGTGAAATTTGAAATGACAGATACCGAACTTTTAAATTTAATAGATGTAATACAAACCTCGAAAGCTGAATTTCAAACTGTCGAGGTCAAAAGAGCAGAAAAAAGCGCTCCAGATAAATTGTATGATACTCTGTCCTCATTTTCAAACCAGAACAGCGGAGGCGCTATCGTGTTCGGACTATATGAAAACGAGGGGTTCAGAGTAACCGGAGTATCTGATGTGCAGGCGCTTCAGAAAAAAGTAATGGAACAGTGCAATCAGATGGAGCCTCCCGTACGTGCGGTATTCACAAGTATAGAGATTGACGGTAAGTATGTGGTTTCTGCTGAAATTCCGCCGATAGATATTTCGGAACGCCCGTGTTTCAATAAGGCAAAGGGGCGCATCAAAGGTTCGTATATTCGTGTAGGCGACGCGGATATTCCTATGACGGAATATGAGATATACAGCTACGAAGCCTATCGCAAAAAATATCAGGACGATATCCGCATAGTCGAACGAGCGGATATGTCATCGCTGAACATGCCAAAACTTGAAAACTACCTGTTCCGTCTTAAAGAAAACAAGCCTAACCTTGCACAGCTTTCTGACCAGCAGATAATGGAGCTTATGAGCGTTGTACGTGAGGGAAAGCCCACTCTTACTGCTGAATTACTCTGGGGACTGTATCCCCAGGCGTTCTTCCCGCAGCTGGGGATAATTGCAACAGCAGTGCAGGGTACTGAATACTGCGAACCTCAGCCGGACGGCTCACGCTTTTCTGATAATAAGAGGATTGAGGGAACTATCCCGGAAATGCTCGAAGGAGCCATGAATTTTGTCCGCGCAAACACACGTGTGCGTACTGTCATTGACAAAGACGGAAAGCGCACCGATATCCCCGATTATCCCATGAACGCCGTCAAAGAGGTCATACTGAACGCACTGGTTCATCGTGATTACAGCATTCATGCCGAAGGAATGCCCGTGCAGCTCATCGTGTTTTCTGATCGCCTGGAAGTGAGAAATCCCGGAGGGCTATACGGTCGGTTAAGCATAGATATGCTCGGAAATGCGCAGCCGGACACAAGAAATCCTGTTCTCGCAAATGCACTGGAGGTCATGCAGGTAACCGAAAATCGCTACTCCGGCATACCTACTATTCGCCGTGAGATGAAATCTGCTAACCACCCGGAGCCTGAATTTACCGCGATTCACGGCGAGTTCAGAGTTTGCCTGCGTAACGCTGTGATATCCGCTGCCGATGACGAAAAAACGACTGAAATTCTGGAATTCTGCCGTACCCCGAGGTCTAAAAAGGAGCTTGCAGAATTCCTGGGAATAAAATCAGTGACTTACGGTATAAAGCGATATGTTGAGCCGCTGGTGGAAAACGGACTTTTGGCACTTTCCGAACCTAAAAATCCGGGGAGCCGCTCGCAGAAATACTATACTGTATAAATAAAATTATAGCTTGATTTTCAAAGTGAAATATGCTATAATTAAATCAGCAAAGCAACGATACTCACCGGATCACAAAATCGAAACTCTGGTGAAACACTTCCGAGCCCGCACTACAATGCGGAGTGTAGGAAGTCAGATTTACGTGTGCAAACGTAAATCCGCTTCGGCTCCACCACAACAGCCCGGAAAACGGGCAAAGCAACCCCCACCTGCTGGTTGGCAGGTGGGGGTTGCTATATTTATCCTACACTAAGCGCCTTAATTACGGCCTCTTCCGCATTTTTATACAGAATAATATCAAATGCAGTTGAAAGATCGTCCGGGACTGAAGCAAAGTCCGACATACTGATCGCAGGCATTAAAATCTTCTTTGCACCACTGTCAAGACATACCTGCAACGTATTTGCCAGCTCATCGACCCGGATCAGAGTACCGCTTATACTCATCTCACCCAGGACTGCCATAGAACTTTGCACGGGACGTCCAAGTGCAATTGAACACAAGGCAATAAGAGTCGGTATAGCCAGCTTATCGGTCATTCCTATTCCCTGGAGGTCCTGATAATTTACAATATAATCCTTGGCATCTGTGCTGATACTGCCACTTATTCTGTTACCGTTCGCTTTCAGGAAACTGAAAGCCGCATTGGAGGATTCCCTTGCTTCACGGTCGGAGCCTATGCCCGTACGCTCAAATTTTCCTGTTCCATTAAGCGTCTGACTTTCCAGCCGAAATACTCCCAGCATTCCGCTCTTGCCACGGGAAACGGTATACACCTGCCCGGGATTGCATATGCCTTCCGGAATCAGCTTTCCGCCTCCCTGCTCAGGCACCGACACATAATGTTCCTCCAGTGTTTCATTGTCTATGTACGAAAAATTCACATCGTAAAATTCCATACCGCCAAGCTTTTTAAGCTGTTCCTTAACGCGGCGGCGCATTTCCAGGGATATCTGAACTACCTCTTCCAACTCTTCTTTTGTGAATTTATCGTCAGGATACATCAGCTTCAGATAGCCGTCTATCATTCTGCGAACGGCAATGGTATCACGCTGATTCAGATTTTTTCCAAGACGGAAATAATGATCGAGCGCATCACCATACTGCTCTTTACGAAGCTCACGGATAAATTCTGCAAGATAGTCGCTGATGAAACCGTAATCGTCCGTGAAATGCTCCGGTCTGAATTTTGGTATCTCCCAACCCGGAAGATAACAGTGTATCCTGTCCAGGAATGCAGTATCAGTCCCCATTTCAGGAGGAAACGGGTCAAAAAGACTGGAGGTTTTCAGCAGGACGTCAACGCTCTGATTTATATTACCTACGAATACCATTGAGGCGGCAGCTGCTTTTTCCTCCTTGCCACGGGCAAATGAACCGGACGCCATATAATCTTTCATTATCTGAATGCCGTCCTTGTCCTTGAAACGTATTCCCGCAACCTCGTCAAAGGCAACGCAATCCCACAGCCCTACTAATCCGACTGTCCTTTTGCTCATATTATAAAATAAATTCGCAACGGTAGTCTGTCCGCCGGATACAAGAATACTGTTAGGCGATATCTCCTTGTAGAGATGCGATTTTCCGGTGCTTCTGGGACCGAGTTCGCAAAGATTAAAGTTGTTCTCCACAAGTGGTATCATTCTGGTCAGCAGCAGCCACTTCTCACGGTATGTAAATCCGTCAGGCTCCATACCGGTGGAGCGCAGCATTATATCCAGCCATTCCTCTTTGGTAAACGCAGCACGTCCTGATTTCAGCTCGTCAATGTCGATATGCGGCATCTGTATCGGGGTCAGTTTCCGAATACTTATCGGGGAATAATCCTTGTTCTTTTTCTTTTTTGAGCGAAGCGGATTACCGTATTCATCAGTTATTTCCGGCTGATCCTCGTCATCGGATTCATAATCAAGCTGAACAATGCACCATATCCCACCGCACAGCAGCCTGTCGTACTTTTCGGGATATGCGTCATCAATTGGCACTCCGCCAACTCCCAGATTTGAAAAATCTGCAAAGAAACAGTTCTTGTTCATATCAAGGTGCACCGTTACCATATCAATGATAGTATGACTGCCTTTTTTCCGCAGCTGCGAAAGTATTTTCTGAGATTCATCAGGACGTACAAAGTTATCTGCAAGGATACGCTTCACATTATTTACACCCTCCTCGACAACTTCTTCATCGTCAGAGCTGCAATACTGTCCCAGGAGGAATTCCAGTACATATACCGGGACGTTCGCTCCCTCTTTCATCTTCTTGGTCAGATCCTTGCGCACTATTTTTCCGTCAAAATGCTCCCTCAGCTTCTGCTTTATGATATCATGTCTGCTAAGGCTGGTCTCAGTATTTTCAAATTCGCACATTGATTATATCCCCCTTTTATCAGAAACCGAAATCATCTGCAAATGCAATATCGATCATCATCTCATGGCGCAGTACTTCAAGGCTGGTTTTCTCCTCAAATGCTACAAGATAGTACTTTTTATTGATATCATATTTCATATTTCTGAAAGAAAAACGCAGCTTAAAAATACGCTTGGATGTGTCCGCGTCCTTTTTGTCGGCAATGTATATGCATTCGTTCGATATTCTGTTTCCCTTTTCATCAACAAAGTAAACATGATATCTGGTTTCCTTTACCACGTCGCTGACAGGTTCCGTCTGCATGAAATCCAGCACTGTAACCAGATTCGTTATCTTCCTGGTCAGGCTGATGAAGCGTATCTCGGCATTAGTGGTTTCGCAGCGGCCTTTCTCGGTTCTGACGTCTATCAGCGGAATGATCATCTCCTGCGGAGAGCTGCCGCCGTGGGTATAATTTAATCCGGAACCCGGTTTCTTGAACAGGTCGCTTCCCATCGGAAAATACACTCTGCGGGAATCGTCAGCGCCGATGATCGAGCTGAACGGCAGGCTTGCAACTCCTTCGCCCTGCACATCACGGTCGGTGAGCGCATATCTGCGGTCTGCGTCCGGTATCCCGCTTATCTTATCGCTCTCGGAGAGCTTATCTCTCTTGTAGATAAATCCATGGTCTGCGGTAATGATGTAGTGGATAGTATTTGCGCTGGACGTAAGCTTTCTTACGAGAGCATAAATCTCCTCGACCGCTTCCTCACAGGCATTGAATACCTCATTCTCAGTAGAGGCATGGTCGCCTCTGGCGTCGATCTGGTCGTGATAAACGTACACGACATTCTGTCCGGTGAACACGTCACGAAGCGCAGAAACATTCATTGATTTTATATCGTCATACTTTACACAGCGACTGTCCGGGTTTGCCGCCTGCAATACTGCCTCACGCTGTTTTATGTCGTCCGTCGGCTTTCCGTCTGCAAGCGCGCGGGAATCCGGCAGGACCTCAATAGTGTTATGAGGAAGGAGCGCAGCCATTCCGAACTTGGTATAGGACGGAAGTACGCTCTGCATTGCGGAGATGGAAGCGGTGCACTTTGCGTCCGCCTGCAGTTTCTCGAAAAGCGAGCGTCCCACTTCATAGCGCATAGCGTCTGAAATGATAACGACTGTACGCTCCTTGTTGCTGCGGACAAAATCGTTATAGAAATTGAGCTGGTGCGGCAATCCGGTATCACCGTCCGCAGCCACGAAATTCTGATTCCAGTTTACGCACTGTGCATTCAGGTAATCGTTGGTGTAGATATTTTCAACGAGCTGGCGCAGATCGTCGAACTCGCTGTTGTTGTCCAGTTTATCAAAGTAATAATAGAAATACCTGTACCTGCGGTCTATGGTGTAGTTTTTGTCTGTATACTGCTTTACAACAGCCTTTATGCCGGTAAGTGGCTGATATTTCTCCGGCTGAACCAGCCAGTATGCGTTCTCCAGAACAAAATATCTGTTTCTGAACTCGCTGCCGAAGTGCATTTTTCTTCTCAGAGCGCAGACTTCCGGTATGGATTTTCCTCCAAGTTTGGTGTCGGTGTCCTCGGCTTCGAGCCGCTCACGGATCCAGCTGATGATGACATCATCAATTCCACGGAAAACGCAGCAGTTGACAAGAGAATCGACAGGCATTTTCACAAGCTGATCTGCCGCTCCAAGAGAATCAAAAGCCCGCGCTGCGAGGTCGTCATAGCAACTTGAATAGAGAATGTTGTTCATCAGGTTATCAAGGAACGTGATAATATTGCCCGCCTTGAATGAAATGAACGGCTCCCATGATTTCGGCATTTCAGTGGAAATAGTCCTGGAAGCGTAGGTCGCAAAGAGGGTCATACTGAAACGCTGTAATGTCGGATCTGCGTCAACATATCCGAACTGTTCCTCAACCATCTGCCAGAACGACTGCAACAGGTCGTACCTTGCAAACTCGGCAATGTACCTGTTTTCCTCCGGCTTGTCATCTGTCAGAACACAGCGGACAACTTCTTCAAAAGAAACCGATTTATTCTTGCATAGAATGCTCATAAGGGCAACCTCTATCGTTACCTTGTTGAAATGGTCGATTTCAAGCTCATAGAACTTCTGCGTTCTGGTTTTCTCTCCGAAAAACTTGATGTAATGCTCGATAACGGGCTTGAACCGCTCATCTATGCCGAGGTCGGAAGCCACGACCGACGCCTTATCAGTGTGGAACTCCTTTGAGTAAAAGATCATATCCGAAAGGTGGTTCTCCTGCACCGGCGGTTTTGCGAACGGTGCATAAATGAGGTAATTCGTTTCTGTATCTTCGCACTCCAGAAAGTATTTCATGCGAAGCTGCTCATGCAACTCCAGGTGGAGTATCTTCGCATTATTCAGCTCCAGAGCGTCTATGTCATCGACAAACTCCGCTTTTGCGTCAAACCAGAAAATGAGCCTGCGCTCATCTCCGGCGAACTCTTCGTTCAGTTTGTCGGAAATTTGTTTCAGGTTAAGTACTGCCATGAGATATCTCCTCAGATTTTAGTAAGCACTTCGATCTTCTTCCCGTCATCGCCGGTCTGAACCTTTTCATAGTTCACCTTAACGCCGTCGTCAAGGTCGATGTCTATGCGGGAAAGTGCCAGGTGCGCTATTTTTTCATCGAAGTCATGAGTTTCCTTGAGCTGCTTTGTCAGCTTTTCTATGCGCTTCTGTGCAGCTGAAACCTCACGTCCGCTGCCTGTTTCTGCAACGTCCTGCGACTGGCGTATCTCATTCTCGTAAATACGCTGGAGCTTGTGCAGGTATTCCACACGCACATTACCGGTGGTGTCAGCGTTCCAGCGGTGCATATATACAAGCGCCCTGAAGCCGTTCTGTTTGCCGCTGTCGAACATCCAGTAGATAGGACGTTTCTGGTACATCTTGATGTGGTCTTTGATGAAGTCGTTCAGGAAGTAGTTCCGAATCCTCTCACGGCTGGTGTTGCCCCTTGTTCCGAGTGCGTCAGCTATGAAAGTCAGGTTTTCTTCAAGGGTATCTGCGCCGTAAACCGTTCTGATGAAATCCACAAAACGGACTACGATATCGTCCCGGAAATATTCTTCATCGGTGACTGGTATGCAGTTATCCGGGTCGGGAATAAAGGTCTTGTATTTACTGCCGTCCCACTCGCCGCCCGCATACGCCAGCCCCTCAACGTCAAGGGAATACCGCCCGAACATACAGCCGACAGCATAGCTTACCAGCGACTTTATATCACGGGTGAGGTCGGCACGGCGCACGGTAACGTCCTTGTCCTCGACTTCGGGGGTCAGTTCGTCCTGTAATCCGTAGATGTCTATGAATATGCGGTTGAGTTCCTCTTCGTTGGATTTTAGCCGGGTGAAACGCTTTTCGCATTCGTCAGACCACTGGGCAAATGCTTCTGAGATAAGGGGGACGGGTTTTATCAGGGGGTGGGTTTTGAAGTCCCAGCTGGTTTCAAAGCTGTCCCAGTCGGATTTGCTTAAAACAATATTCTCATTAACAATAGAATCAATGATTTTTTTATTTATTGATATTATTAATGGCAACGAAGCTATATTTCCTGCCGTAAAATTCAGTGTTGGATTTAATACATTTAGTGAAAAAAGCGCTACAACTGAATTCAAAAATCCTAGACAAAATAATAAGTAATCTTGTGAAATAAACAATGTCATGCCAGCCGATTCAGACAAAGATTTATTGCTATAACGAAATGAAGATTGACTTGATGAAAGGCTTGTCCACGTTATAGAGGGAATAAACTTAAACTCGTTTTTATAATCTTGACAATTTCTTATCTTTTTTTGTCCGCGTTGCATTATCTCACAACCATTATGTTTCCAATTTATTAAATAATCTTTATTTCCATACCATTTTCGATATTCTCCTCCTTTATTGCATGGATACCATTCTATATTTGATTCCTCAGACTCAGTATATTTCTCTGCTTTAAGATTCATGTTATTTATATTTACCTCAAACCAGAGTCTTAAAAACTTAGAATTATCGCCAGTAATTATACCCTTAGATGTACTACCATAACAGCCTATGGTTCTTCGTTCAAATGATTTAATAAAATTCTCACTCACCCAATAAGCCACAGGCATACCGGGTATTTTTGAGAAATTGTCACTGCTTACTTGTGCAAATCTATTTCCTGCGACAGGAAAAGATTTTGGTTTTGCATTTTCGATATCGGCAAGTTTTATCTGATTGTACGTCCCCTTATAACCCTTAACCGCACCTTTTCTGAAAACAGACACAGCAGTGCCGAAAGCAATACCCATAACCATGTTTTCCATGTGCATGAGTGTTGTCAATGTGTTTAGTGTAAGTAATTTTGTTCTCATTTCCTCAAAACTGGACAAGAACATCCATGACTGCATTGTTACCAAACTGGAATATCCATTTTGCTTTGTAAATTCAAGACATTTTATAATAAGAGCTGCAAACAAATCCGACTTTGCCTCGGAATAGCATCTCTTCACATATTCTGACAGCACACTATTCATACCAGACCCACCCATATACGGCGGATTAGTGCAAACCACGTCATACTTCTGCGAAAGCGCCTGCGCCTGATTCACCAGCGGCAGAATTTTCTCGCACGCAATGCGCTTGTTTTCCATCGCAATGAGGTTCAGCTCGTCGCTCTGTGCAATTACCCCTATACGCTCAATTAGCCCGCTGAAATCAACGGGCTGAACATTTATAATACTGCCGTACTCACGGGCGTTTGTAAGGTCATTTGAAATGGAGCGCAGGTCGGCTGCTATCTTGCTGTCGCCGTCCGCTATGTACTCTATGATTTCGGGAGTCAGCGCGCGGTTATCGTCAATAACGAACAGATTCGGCTTTATTCCGGAAGTCAGAATACGTCGGTTGTACTGCCTGGCTTTCATCATTACAGCGAAATATGCCAGCTGATACGCACGCCTGTCAATATCCAGACCCCAGAGATTCTTCTCCACGATAAGTTTCGCAGCGTCACGCTCAGAGTAGCCCTGTGCCGAATAAATCTGCATGAGCACGTCAAAAGCGTACACGAGTATATGACCCGAGCCCATGCACGGGTCTATTATGCGGATATCCTCCGGAGATATCTCCCTGTACCCTGCACGAATTTCTTCAAGCTGCGCCTGAACCTGTGGCTCCTGCTCCGCTTCGTCAAGGTAGTACTCCCAGCACTGACGCAGATCATCGTCAGGATGTCCCTCTATCCACAGTCTGCCGAGGGAGTTCTCGACCATGTAGCGGACTATCCAATGCGGCGTAAACAGCTGGGTCGCAGCCGGTATATTTTCCTTTGTGATTTTGACGTTCTTTTTGAGAGCTGCAAACACCTTGTCCTTCGGTTCAGTGTTGTAGTACTGGTACATCCAGCCGATTATCTCGACCTGACCCTCTTTCTCAATATTGAAATCGTCCTCGGAAATATCGTTCACCAGATGGAACACAACGCCGTCCTTGTCTGTATACGACAGGGAGAGCAGGAGTTCCGAGTAGTCATTCGTAGCCTCAAACAGCTCCGGCAGAATATCATGCAGGTGGTTGCACTCCCTGATGAACAGCATACGGAACAGTTCTTCCAGCCTGTTATTGTCACGGAGCTCATATATACGGCCGCTTTCCTCGCCTGTAAATTCAAGTCCTGCGTCAAATGGCGTGGTAACTATATCCGGCTCATGCTTGCCGGATTCAGAGGACAGCACTCGTATAGGCAGATAGCCGTTCACTTCCATGAAACGAATAGCTATCATACGGTTGAACCAGGTATAGGCGACTTCCTCGACGATGTACTCGAAAGCAACCTTGTAGTTGTCCAGCTCCTCCGCCTTTGCCCTTATCGCAGAAACAAGGGAGTTACGCTGCGAGATACGCTCTCCCTTTACCTCGGCGTAATCCTTTGTTCCGATATCGAACAGCTGCAAATCGCTCCTGGACTGCGGGAGCGGCTCGCCGATGCCGTTCTCATTTACGGCGAGCAGTCCTGCGCTGTATGTAATATCGGATATGAGCTTTTTTCTTGCCCATATTGCAAAATTTTTGAGTGCTGTCTTATTCATCCTGATCTCTCCTTAAAATTCTATTGTGATGATGGTGTCCTCTTCAAGGGTGTTCATCAGCTTGTTTTTTAAGTCGGCGAGGTACTTGTCCACGTCCGCTGCGCTTTCAAGCTGCCACGAGCTGGATGAATTGAGCGACTTTATGCTGACCGCCTTGCGCTTCTTCATTTTCGGCACTACCGGAGCGACAGGCTGTACAGGCGCTGCGCCCGCGTCGTCTTCGGGCTGAATCGGCGGAGTAATCTTAGCTGCCTTTGAGTCTGCAATTTTCTTCTCGGCGGCAAAAATTTCATTAAGAGAACGGGTCATAAGAGCGTCTGCTTCAACGCTTATATTTTTCAGGTTAGCTATATTGTCGCAAGCCTGCGCCTTGTCTGAAAGGTCTGAAAAGCTCTTTACAAATTTATCAGAAAGCTGCGGCCTGCACTCCTTGCCATCGAGCTCGTCAAACACACGTCTGCGGGCTTCGTCAACTGCTTCAAGAGCCGGTTCCATATGCTTGTCAAGCTCCGCATTATAAGCGGTCAGGTACTTTTCAATCAGATCGGGGAGCTTGTGCATTTCATTATAAGGTTCCGACTTGTTCAGGATAGTATTTATCTGGCTTACATATCCCTCGACCTCGTCGTTCACGATAAAGGTCTTACTGCTCTCAAAAATATCCATCTGTCTTACGGCATTGTCAAAGATACTCTTCTGCTGACCGCCGAAGAACTTTTTAACAGGCTCGTAATCCTCAGCCATGTTAAGCAAATCTTCTTTCTTGGCAGAAATCATTCCGAAGAATTCATTTGGATATTTCACATCGCAGATGTCAGTCAGAAGCTGCTTGGCTTTTGAAAGAACACGTCTTCCCGGGTACCTTGCGCCATTATTGTAGTTGCCCTCGGTTCGTTCAATCTCGGTCTTGAGGTTGTTTGCGTACCTGACGAACTCCGCCATTACAGCGTCGTCATCGTCGCTGTTCGGCGTAGTATTGAAGAGTTCCTTCATTACCTCACGGACGACTTTCTTCTGATTGTCGCTTGCCTTTGCACGCTTTTCAGCCATCAGCTTTTCGATGTATTCCTTGCGTGTGATGAAACGGAAAATCTCCTCGGAAGTCCTGGACTGGAGCGTTACCTGTTCATTGTTCACTGTCAGGGAAATCTCGCCCTTGCGGAACAGCTTTGCAACAAGCCACTGAACATCGGCTTCAACATAGCCATACGGAGCCTTTGTAAACCGCTCCATCAGCGACTTCATAGACACCTTGAAATGCTGCGCCGTCTTGTCGGCGATGAATCTGGACATCTCGTTCAGAGCTTCCACGTTGTACTCCTGCATTGTGCCATCAATGGTGATCTGCTGTGAATTGTCACGCAGCAGGGCGCGGATATCATCGTCGCCGACCGGTCTGTCAATGTAGGACAGCTTGTGGTACACAGAGTTGATAAGTTTTCCGAGCGCTTCGTTTATGCGGGTCCTGATATCCCTGGATTTAGACTCGACCTTGTCGCCGCAGGTGTAGATATCGGCTTCTTCAAGAGCCTGGCAGAGATACGTTTTCGCATTCCGGCTGCGTTCCTGTATTTCCGCGCGCTTCTGTGATTTCAGCGATTCGGTGTTGACAGCAGTGTTTGCGGCGTCCATGCGCAGGAACTTCTCGATTTTCAGCATGGAGGTCACTTCGTCAAGATACGACCTGTCGCCGGGAAGTACCACAAGAACAACATTATCCTGACCGGACGACAGGCGCAGCGTGTTCTCATCACCGACCTCATCGCTGTTCGGTGTGAGTATGCGGAGCTTGATGTCGTAATTCTGGTTTGCCTTGAACGGGTGGTCGTCAACCGACTGGCAGAAACTGAACTGATATCTGTTATTGAAAGTGCTCAGTCTGAACTTGTTTTCATCGTATATTTCATCAAAAATCATGCTGGAAATCTTGCTGATAACATCTGAGGACTCAACGGGCTGTGCGTCGATAGCCCTGTTTATTTCCTGCTCCTCATTCGTCAGGAACACATAGATATCGCCGTTTTTCTGTACGAGCGTCTGACGTATAAGGCGGTTCAGAGCCATCTCTACATTTTCGGACAGACTTCTGCGGTCTTCGTCAATATAGGAAACCATGAGACTGGTGATGTTATTGAGGTTAGCCTTGATCTCCTTGACGTACTTGATCATAAACAGAGTTTTCAGCACGTTTACGGTAAAGCACTCGTCCGCATGGTCGGGATTGAGAACGGAATTGTCAAGCGCCTTGGTGATAACGCCCTTGTGAGAATGGTCAAGGAACTGCTCCAGTGCGTCATAGAACATATTGAACGGAACAAGCGCCCCTGGTTCCTTGTTCATCAGCCTGACGGCGGATTCCTTGAACAGCGCAAGCATGGAACGCTCACCCTCTGCAAGATGCTTTCCGGACGCACCATGCGTTCTTATGGAAGTCAGAACGCTGCCTAGCAGGTCGAACTGATACGGGATAAACGGATATACAAGGGCGAAGTCGTCACCGTTCTGATAGAGTTTCTTTTCAACGCCGTCGTTGAACACGATAAGATTCTTGATGATAGTGTCCTTGGTATCAAACAGCGCTGAAAGAGTGGCATTGCCGGAATCGTTCTTGGCAAGGATCCTCTTCTTGATGACCTCGTCCACATTGGATGAGGAAAGCGACAGCCTTGTATCAAAACGCCCCTGGATTTTTGAAAAGTCATTGCCCTTTATCTTGGTTATTGAGTCGATATCCTGCTGGCTGGTCACAACTACCCATGCCTTGCCGCGGCAGGCTATACCAAGTTCCTCGGTTACGGTCTGGAGATTGAGCATCAGCTTTGAGTTATCGCCTATGTACTGACCGACTTCATCGACCAGAAAAACAACGTGATGGTTCTTTCCCTTTGAGTCAATGTACTTCTTTACAAGCTTTGCAAAGTCCTCGATGGATATTGAATACGGCTCCAGAGCCTTATCGCTCCAGCTGCGGGCTGATTCTGCACTCATATAGCCGATGTCTACCAGAGCGTCAATTACATCGTCCTGGATAAAGTCGAACTCATCACGGGCTTCTTCCCAGGGCTGACCATAGGAATTTTCAAATGTGCTGCGGAACTCATCATATTTGCCTTCGCCGAAAAGTCTGCGCTCCAGGTCTGCAAGCGCAAAATTGGAGCTGCAAAAGCCCTGCATCTTATTGAACACTTTAAGGAACACAGAAACGATAGCGTCATTGTTTTCCTTGCCGTTAGATTCGCTTTTGGAGTCGATATTGAACAGGATAGCGTCAGTCGGAACAGAGGCTGCAAGCTTCATATCCGCAAGAACCATCGGGTCTGCAATCTTGTCGTCATCAACGAAATAGTCAATGGCGGATTTGCCGTCAACAACCTTGTTTTCAAGGACATAGGACAGTATCTTCAGAAAGTGAGATTTACCGCTTCCAAAGAAGCCGGAGATCCACACACCCATCTTGTCCGTATTTCCGGTTATGCCGTTCTTATAGCTTTCGAAAAAGCCTCTGAAATGCTTCTGGAGCTCTCTTGTGACAACGTACTCTTCAAGTTCCTGCCTGATGTTGGAGTCATCGTCCTGTCCAACCTTGATAACTCCCTTGATGTCACGGTCAATGGGCTTTGCGAACATATCCCTGATGATCATTGATATTCTCCTTACTCAACCAATTTGAAAGCACGATAGTAGTTATCGTCCTTGACCTCGCCAAAAAGGACCAGCTCCTGCCCGTCATATTTTCCGGGATAGAACATAACCACAGGAACATTATCCAATACCTGATGAAGATTGTTCAGAACAGTATGCGAACGAATGAGAGGATAGCACTTTCCTATCCCGATTATGAATACGACAGATTTTTCAGGCGTCCGCTCCTGAATATACTTTACGATAAGGTTGTCATCTCCGGTCAGCCGGAGCGTATTCCCCACAGCTCTTATAACACGGTCAAGACCTTTGTTTTTTTCAAGGTCGAAACACTTTTCAAGATAGCCCTTTTCTTTCAGTATCTCGATAGTTATGTCGTAGAGGTCAAATACAACGACCTTAAAACCGTCCGGTGAATCCTCGTGTTTTTGGCGGATATACTCCACACGCTTGCGTACAATAAGTTCGTCCTTTGGCATATAGTCGAAAATATAATACCCGACCTCGTTGCCAAGCCCCTTATTCTCCCGGAATGAAGGCTTAGCAATCATTTCTTCGGCTTTATCAAGCCTTTCATCTAATGCAGCCATTTCAGTTGCCCCCCGTAAGTGCTTTGATCATCGCAGTTTCGCCTTTAACTTCAAGATATCGTTCAAGAGATATGTCCAGAAGTGGCGGGGTAATGATGTGCCTTTTCCCATCTGTGGTGAGAAGTCCTGCTTCCGTCAGAAAGTTGAAATAACATCCGGACAGCCGATTTTTAGTGGAATCGATCCAGCCCTCAATAAGAGGCTCCTGCAATTCCTTATCCCTGAAAAACTGCTTTATGTCAGCAGCGGTTATCTCGCTGAATCCAAGTATTTTCCTGGTGCGGTACACTTCGTACACGAACTCGGATAAAAGCCTGTCTGTTCTCATAATAGCTATGAGATTAATGATTTTCTGCGTTGACAGGTCTGAATCCTGAAACAGCTTTAGTTCCGTTTCATCAAGAGTCATCGCCCTGTTGGTAATGTAGTTTGTTACCCTCCTGGAGCGGTTAGCATTCACTGCGCCGAAAATGTTCTGCTCAATGCAGTACTTCTTGATTTCATCCTGGGCTTTACCTTCCATCACCATTGGAAGAACTTTCTTAAACTCAATAAACCAGAAGGACTGTGACATTAATCCGGCGCTGTATTTTTTTTGAGTCAATATACCCTCTCCTGACTTTATCCCCAATATCACAAATCGGAATAAAATTCCGTTTTTATATATACTATAATCGCAACGCGATTATAGTATAGCATATAATTGAATAAGATTCAAGTGAAAACAGAAAAAAATCCCGAAAGGAAAGTGCAAATGGAGATATATCACTTTGGCACACTATTAAAGGAACTCAGAAACGATGCGCACATGAAGCAAAAGACCCTTGCTGACAAACTCAGTGTTACAGAAGCAACCATAAGCAAATATGAATGCGGAACAGCCATGCCGCCGTTTGAAACCATGAGAACCATTGCCTCTGTTTTCAATGTATCAATGGACTTCCTTTATGGAACGGAAAAAAGATCAACTGTTTCAACATTCGGATTAAGTGACAACCAGAAGGAAATTATTGAAATTCTGACACAGCAGTTTCGTGTTAAAAATGGATTTGATAAGGAACTTTCCGATGATGAATATAAATTGTTAGGAAAAATTGTGGTAGAATTAACCAAATAAATGTCAATAGGCCCAAGAAAACCGGCTCTGCTGCGAGCCGGTTGATACCACCCCAAATCTTGTGTAAACTCCATAAACAGTGTATAATAAAAGCAAACGAATGGAGGAAAAAGAAATGGGCAGAAAAAGAACACCTGGGGAAGAGGCAAGACGAGAGCTGATTCGAGAGCTTCTGAGCAACGCGAATGTTACTGGGATGGAGGATATCCAAAGGCTGTTCAGGGAAACAATAGCGGAGTTCCTGGAGGGCAGTCTCGACGCAGAGCTTGATGAAACACTGGGTTATGGGAGATATGACCATACTGCCAGAACCGAATCAGGAACAACAAACAGCAGAAACGGTCATAGCCGGAAAACCCTGAAAACAAGTGCGGGAAAGATAGACGTCAATATCCCGCGTGACCGAAACGGCTAGTTTGAACCGAGGATCCTACCAAAAAACCAAACCAGCATTTCAACAACAATTGAAAGCAAGATAGTCTCGATGTACGCCAAGGTAATGACAACATCGGATATACAGGCTCATATTAAGGATATTTACGGCATGGACATC
>ERZ773252.1111-NODE-1111-length-28066-cov-5.934776_pt1 | contig 28066 bp, 32 predicted proteins | sample MGYA00580517_ERZ773252 | MGnify/ENA primary metagenome ERZ773252 (study PRJEB29015, sample SAMEA2737766) | human gut metagenome | biome: human gut; feature: human-associated habitat; material: faeces | place: China | collected 2012 ...
TTTCTTTATCTTCTAATGGTAACATAATATATTTGTATTGACTTTTTACAAAATCATAATTGCGAATTAGCAAATAAAAATTTTGAAATTGCATACTAAAAATATTTTTAATATTTTGTCTAGTAGTTGGAATTTTATTAAGATATTCATCAATTTTAAAACCATTTTTTTTATTTATATCAAAAATATTTTTTATATTTGATATATTTGATATTGTTGCAATTGCTCTACCTATATAATAGTTATTATTTCTTATAGGGTATTTATATGGTGTTGATTTGTTAGAAGTTTTAGTTGTAGCAAAATCCTTTAATGAGGGCTTTTCGTTTTTTGCGAAAATAGAACTATAAGGATTATTGAAAGAATAATAATCAAAATTATAGACTGGGAGCATTTCCTCTTTGTCACAGATTATTAACTTTGCTTGTAATCCAAAGATGAAGTCCAAATTTTCATACGTTTTGTTAAAGCACAGCAATGGGTAAGCAATAGGTTTATTTGAATAACAATTTCTAAGAGCATCTGTAAGTTGTTTTTTACCTTTGTTGCTATTATATTCTGGGTGTTCAAATAAAAGTTCACCTGCAATATGAGGATGAGAATTGTAAGTGTAATTAATATCACATAATTCGCAGAGAACCAATGTAGCAGCTAAATCTTGTCTTGCTTGTCTTCCTTCAATATCAGCTTTACCTGTATATTTAGCAAGTTGGCTTAAAGCATATCCATACAACTCTCTGTTTTGATATTCAATTGCATTTTTTCCACCTTCAGTAAGCACATGCCCACCTTTTACAGATATTTTTCTTTTATCATATACATTATCGAATTTATCTTTCTTTTCAATAGTTTTTGTCATTGTTGGGACTTTTTTAATATATTTATTTTTAATTAATTTTGGAATCATATGAGGAGAAAGATAATTATATTTTTTAGATAATATAGCTTCATCAGTTGTATTAATTTCTCTAGACAGAGTTAAGACTCTTAAATAAGCATGTATTGCTTCAGAAGATTTATTGTTTTTAGGATTTGCAATAGCACTATATAAAATTGTATTATCAAAGCTTTGTGATTTGTTCAAAAAGTATCCCCCCTCTTTTATAAAAGAGTCATTATTTTTTTTATATTTTTATCGAGTGGTTTTCTGTTTTTATCTATAATTATTATTTTATCAGAATTATTGCAATTATTAGGATTATCTAGTTTATCTGCAATACAAATAATAGAAAAAGAAGTAGCTAGGTCATCCGAAATAATTCTTTTTCTTTTCATAATGTTAATCAATTCACTTAAAAAAGTATTATCATTGTCAGATATATTATTACCTTTTCTGTAATAAATAATGCTTCCATAATAATATGTATAGTTATTATTTTCCTTAATTTTTTCAATTATATTTGTAAAATACTTTTCAATAGTTATAATTGGTTCATAGTTTTTATTTCTTATGGAAGGAAAAGAAGGACATTCTATAATCAAAGCATTTGTTTTAAGATAGTTACAAATAAAAGCAGAAAACTTTTCATTTTTTGCAATTAAAGACTTATTTGGCTTAGATTTAAAAAACATAGATATACACCACTAATTCAATTTATTAATAGAACCATCATCATTAACAGTAAAGTAGCCACCAACATTATCCAGTCTAAGTTTGTCTATTTGTTGTTCATCATCAACAATTACAAAATTTATTGGAGTAAGGGAGCTATCCTCATTTGTAGAATAGAGTAATCTATCAGCCAAAATATTAGATATAGTTTCATTACCTTTTTTTACATACATAATTTCAAATAATTTATATTTTCTTTCTTTAGTATCTCTATTAGTAAATTCACAAATAAATACAAGATTTACTGGCTTTTTATTACAAAGATAATATTCAGTAATAACATTTCTTTTAGAAATATGAATAAGTAAATCTAAAGCTTTACCATTTTCAATGACTTCATTTTTTACTTTTTCAAATTCTTTTTCGTTATATAGATAATCATAAGGGACAATGTATGTATCGTTAAGAGCAATTATTTTTTTAGCATATCCTCCTCTAATTAAATTATTAATTAAATTATCTGTAGCATTTTCATCAATTTTTAAAAAATTTTGTAATTGTGTTTCTTTTACAAATCTAATTTCATTTATTAAATTTATAGCTTTATTATAAAAATCTTTTTTCATTATTTTTCTCCTTTTAAAAATTAAATTTACAAGGCAGTTCTAAAGAAAGCAATAGAACTGCCAATTATTTTTTTTAGTTTTCTTTTAAAGTATCTTTATCTATTTTAAATAGATTTACACTATATTTATCCTTTTTGTTATCAAGGCAAGTTGTCTTAGCATTATCTGCAATTATATAGTATTCATCATCAATAATAATAGGATACCCTTTTACTATAGCAGAAGGATTATTATATTTTCTAGCTGAACAAAGTTTAAATAACTTTGTGTCAATAGATTTTTCTTCTGTTTCTACAACATTGTTAGTTGTATCTTCATTATCATTAGTATCCTTATCACTAATATTATTTTCTAAGTCGTTTGAAATATTAGTTTCATTTAATTCTTCAGATAATTCTTCAGAGGCAATTTCTGCTGTAGCACTATAATTATCATTATTTTCTTCAAATTCCTGTTCAATACCTGCTTCTGTATCTACTTCTTTATCTGATTCTATATCAACAGTAGTTTCAAAAGTATTTTCTTTTTCATTGACAAATGTACTATTAGAATCTTCAGAAACATTTTCAGTTTTAGTTTCATTTATGATATTAGAATTATGATTATCTTTATTCTCTTTATTTTCTTTTGGCTCAGTACCAGTTGAAACATACTTATAAAGTTCAGTAAAAGAAACTTTTCCTTCATCATAATCAGATAAAATATCTTTCGGAATATTTTTTAATTTCTTTACAATAGAAATGTATTTTTGAATTTGAGCAGTACTGATATGTAGCAATTCAGAAATTTTCTTACGAGCATTTGCAGAAGCATTAATATCATTCTTATTAGCTAGTAGTAAATGTTTATAATATTCAGCAATTAAATTAATTTTAGTTAAAGGTGAATATTGTCTAGTAGCAAGGTTAGCAGCAAAGACAGCTAAAGATTTATCTTCTTCACTTTTAAACTCACGAATATAAGCAGGAACTTCAGTACGGTTTAAGAATTTAAGAGCTTTTAATCTTCTTTCACCAGAAACAAGTTCATATTTACCATCTTTATTAAGAGTAACAGTAACAGGATGAATTAAACCATTTTCTTTAATATCATTGGCAAGGGAAACAATATCATCAATATCATTGCCAGAATTATCTTTAGTTACAAAAGGATTGTTAGGAAGAACATAAATATCTTTAATTTTCAAAACTTTCATAATATCGGAATTTTTTTGATTATTACTATCAATAATATTACTAGAATTATTGTCAAGTGCATTACTGGAAAGATTATCTGAAATTTCAATATTATCATTTTCAGTAAGTATTTCATTTGTATTTTCAACATTAGAATTATTATCACTGACAGTTATAGTATCATTACTACTTTCATTATCGTAATATGCAGTTTTGCCTTCACCCATTGTTCCAAAAGCCATATTATTATCAAATGCATTTTCATTATTAAAAGCATTGAGTGAATTATTATCTGGCTCAGAATTAAATGGATCTAAAACACTTTCTTCTGCAATATTATTTTCATTATTCAAATTGTTGTTATCATCAAAGAAATTATGTCTTTGATTACGATTTAAAAATTTTCCCATAAAACAAAAATCTCCTTTTTTAAATTATTATTATTTTTTATTATTAGAAAAATCAAAATTGACTTTATTTGTTGTCTTATTATAAATCAAAGGGCATTCAAATGTAGTACCTTTTTTACTTTTAAAGCCTTTAATATTACTAGTTCTACCATTAGAAACAAGTTTAGATAATTGATTATCAGTAAGTTTTTTACCTGCAACTGTTCTAGATATAGAAAACTTACAACCTTCCTTATATCCAGAACAACCTGCTCCCCAATCATATATTCTAACTTCTTTGCCACAAAGAGGGCATTTTAATTTGGCTGTTGAAGAAACAGGTGCAGAAATAACAGGATTACAATTGATTATCATATTATAATATTTATGCAAATCATTGATTGTTGATTTAATTAAGCTACTTGTCATAGAAGTGGCAGTTTTATTGTCTGAGGTATTAGCAATATCATTTAAGGTTTTTTCCATAACGCCTGTCAAGTCGGCAGATTTTAATTCTGTAATGCTTAAATTATCAATCAAATAAATACCTTTTTCAGTAGGAACAATTGATTTACCTTTAGTAGTAATTAGTTTTCTTTTTTTAAGAGAATTAATAATACCGCCACGAGTAGCAGCAGTTCCAAGACCCTTCTTTTCAACTCTCATTAAAGTTCTAATACTTTCGTCAGCAATAAGTTTACCTGCTGTTTCCATCATAGCTAGTAATGTACCTTCAGTAAATCTAGCAGGTGGCTTAGTTTCTCCTTCTTTTAATTCAAGTTTAGAAGAAACACTATCACCAACATTCAGATTAGACGGAATGTCATTTTTTAGAGTAGCACCTGAAACTTTTTGCCAACTAGTAATAGGATTATTTGATACTTTACCAATACTTTTAAATTCAATACCATTAGCATTAGTAATAACAGTTGTTTCGGCAACTTCAACATCTTCATAAACTATAGAAATTAAAGTCTTACAAACAAGAGTATATAATTTCTTTTCATCATCAGAAAGAACAGAAAAATCTGGTTTAGTAAGTGTAGGAATAATAGCAGTATGGGCCTCAGATACTTTGCTATTATCAAAATGCCTTTTAGTAAATGGTTGCCAATCCTTTTCAGCCAAAGCATAAGCAGAAAATTCTGGTGTAGCAAATAAGTTAAGTAATACTTGTTTAATTTCTGGTTTCATTTCTTCAGTAATATATTCAGAATCAGTTCTAGGGTATGATAGATAATGAAAATCCGAATATAGCTTTTGAAGTACAGAATCAGTTTTAGCAGTATCCCAACCAAACTTCTTATTACACGCACTTTCTAACTTAGTTGTGCTAAATAAAAGTGGCTTTTTAAGTTTTTTAATTTTAGTGTCAATGCTTTTAATAGTAGTAGGACCTTTAATAGCAGTGTTATAAGCATTCTCACCGTCTACTTTATTTTTAAAAGTTCCTAAAGCACATTCACCTTTATATGTACTATTATTACTTGTAAATTCTCCTACCAAATTCCAAATAGGGGTTTTCTTATGAGAACGAACAAGTTTTTCTCTTTCAACAATCAAAGATAAAGTTGGCGTTTGTACTCTACCATATGGCAATACACCAAGTTGCTTATTACTTAATTTTTTAGTTAGAGCAACAGTATAATTCATACCATAAAGCCAATCAATAATACTTCTACTTTTAGCAGCTAAACTTAAAGGTAGCATTTCATTACTGGTCCTTAAATTATCAAATGCTTTAACAATTTTATTAGCAGTTAAGTCATTAGGCAACCAAGCTCTTTTCCAAGGCTTACCTTCACCTAAAAGTTCATATACATTATGAAAAATTAGTTCTCCTTCTCTATCAGAGTCAGTAGCATTAATAATCCAATCACTTTTATGGAATAACTTTTTAGCTAAATTAAAATAGTTTTTAGTATCATCATCTTGCTTAACTAAAAATTTATTTGGTACACAAGGATAAACATTTAAGTCCCAAGTGTGAAAAGCTGAGTCATATTCTTCTGGAGTTTGGAGTTTTGTAATATGTCCTCTACCATAAATAATATAAGCATCTTCGCCTTTAAAATTAAAATGCCAATATCCAACAGCAGGTTCACTTTTTAATGGTACTCTTTTACCTGCCTTAAGGGCATTTGCAATTGATTTTGCAGGAGAATATTTCTCAACAAAAATAGTAACCATAAAATAATTCACTTCCTTTTTTTAATTCAAAAATATTTAAAAATTTTACATTTTTGAATTGACGGTACATTTTTTTGATTGTATAATAATAGTGTAAAAAATTGTATTGATTTACAATTTGTTTTTACACATTTTCACTAGATGTTGTATGTATAGTGTAAAAAATAATGTTATACATACTATATCTTTTACACTTATTATAGCATATATAGTAACAGATGTGTTATGATTTGCAATAATATTTTTAAATTTTCAAAAAAGATTATAAAATTCATTGTTTTGTTTTATTTATTTTGGAGGAATAATTATGAGCAAAGATGAAAAAATGAGTAGAGCTTTGGCTATCGCCGAAAATATTCAATTAATTTTAGACAAAAGTGGCTTTAGCAAGGAAGAAATAAGCGACAAACTTCAAGTTGATCCTACATTACTTGAAAATTGGATACTAGCAAAAGAAACACCAACAAAAGAAGAATTAGAACATATAGTCTTAACTTTTGGCTTATATAAGAGCTATTTTAATAATAGTTCTGAAAAGAATAATTCTGAAGTTTTATGGATTAACAAGAAATATATGTTTGCTAAACAATTAAGAAAAGCTTTAAAAAGTAATGGTATTTCTATAGAACATTTTTCAAAAAAACTAGGTGTTGCACATTCTTCAGTAAATAAATGGCTTACTGGCAAATATATGCCTAGTGAAGAATTTTACGATAAGATATACAACATATTAGGTATATCTGTATATGATTTATTGAAAGATGAAAGTGTTTCATTAAATAGCAATGAACAAAAAACATATAATCAGATTATAGAGATATTAAAGCCATTAAAGAGTGTAAAGCAGGAAGAAATTTTGATAGCTTTAAGATGTTTTGTTGATACTTTTAAGGGGGTATAATTATGTTAAAAAGTCAAATGAGAGATTTTTATAACAATGTTATTTATCTTAATGAGAGATATAATATTGATTATAATGGAATATCCAAATTTACTCATATTAATATTAATAAGTTAAGAAAGATGTCAGAAACAGTTAACGAATTAAGCAAAGAAGAAATTTCTTCTTTAATTGATTACTATAATTTTTTTATTAATAAAGAAAAAAATTCAATTGGGAATGTGCAAGAACAAATTTTGCCACTTAATTATGATGAAATCTTCTATCCAAACATTGATAAATTTTTGGCTGAAAGAAGATTGAGAATTTTTTCTAGGAATTTATGCAATGCCTTTAAAATTAAAGGTGTTAGTCCTAGAGCTTTTTCAATTGAATATAAGTTTTCAGCTAAGACAATTTATGATTTTATTCATTGTCAAAGAATGCCCCCAATGAAAAGTCTAATTAGAATTGCAGCTTTATTAGACACTAATATTGACAGTTTATTATCAGAAGATAAAAACAGTTGTAACAATAGAATAATGAAAATTGTTGCTGATTGTCCACATGATAAAATGCAAGAATTAGTGACTTTTACTGAAAAGATGGCTAATGCTTTTAGTGAAGATTTTCAGTTACAACTATGAAAGTAATAGTAGTATTAGACAAAAATTTAGGAATGGCTTTCAATAATAGAAGGCAAAGTCGAGATAGAAAGTTAACAAAGAATATTGTTGAATATATTGGAAATGAAAAGCTATATATAGAAAAATATTCTGAGCCACTTTTTGCAAATACAACTTGCAATTATTTTGTCGTTGACTCTCCCCTAAATGTTGCAAAAGAAAACAATTATTGTTTCATAGAAAGAAGTCATATTGAAAAAATTTGTTAAGGATATTAATGAATTAGTAATTTATCATTGAAACAGAAGTTATCCACATGATTTTGACTTTAATATGAACCTAGAAAATAGTAATTTCAAGAAAATATCAGCAATAGATTTTCAAGGCTTTTCTCATGAAAAAATAATAAAAGAGGTTTATGTTAAGTGAAAAGAAAAATATTATCAATTTTTGTACTAGCATTATCAGTATGTTTTGTCCTAACTAGTTGTGATACATCTAGTTTAGGTAAAGATACAAACAGTAGTAGTTCAACTAAAGAAGTCTCTAGCAGTATTAGTTCTAAAACAGATAATCATGTTATGTACAGAGTAGCTCCAGTCTTTAAAGGTAATAACCTAGTAGCAAGTGGAGTTCAAATGGAAGGCTATTCAGTAGAAGATAAAGGCAAAGAAATTAGTTTCAATGTATATGCATACAATGTTCAGCCAAATATTAAGATAGATTATGCTACTGGAGATAGCTCATATAATGGAGTATCAGCACAACCAATCACACAAAAGCCTAAAGTAAAGAAAAAAGTTAAATCAACACCTACATATTCTTATAATACAGGTGGTAGTGATAATCAAAGTTCAATATATATTCTAAATACAAGTTCAAAGAAATTTCATGTTCCTTCTTGCTCAGCAGTTAGTAGAATGAAAGATTCTAACAAACAAACATATACAGGTAGCAGAAGTTCATTAATATCACAAGGATATGTTCCTTGTAAAATATACAATCCATAATTGAAATAATGAAGTAAGGTAAAAATATTGGCAGTAAATTTTAGAGATGAAGCACCAGAAGTTGTAAAAGATTTTTTGTTTTATTTACAAACTATAAAGGAAAAATCTCCTAGGACTATAAATGAATATTATTTAGATTTAAGAATGTTCCTAAGATTTATCAAAGTTCTTCGTGGTGATGTTAAATGCGATTTTGATAAGATTAAAATTGATGATGTTGATATTGATTTTCTAAAAGAAATCACTTTAACCGATATTTATGAATTTATGAATTATCTAATAAGTGATAGAAATATGAAAGCAGCAGGTAGATCACGAAAAGCCTCTACCCTACGGACTTTCTTTAATTATTTAACAGTTAAAAAGCATTTGTTAGATTATGACCCTACAAAAGAACTTGAAATGCCAAAACAGAAAAAGACTTTGCCAAAGTATTTAACTCTTGAACAAAGTCTTGAATTACTTAATGCTGTTGAAGGTAAACATAAAGAAAGAGATTATGCAATTATAACCATTTTCTTAAATTGTGGTTTGCGATTATCTGAACTTGTAGGACTTAATGTAACTGATATTCGCAACGACAATACTATTAGAGTTCTTGGTAAAGGTAACAAAGAAAGAATTGTTTATCTTAATAATGCTTGTATAAATGCGATTAATGATTATCTAAAGGTTAGACCTGCTGATGGTTTAAAAGACAAAAAGGCATTGTTTATTTCCTCTCAACTAAAGAGAATGAGTCCCAAAACTGTACAAGCTATGGTGTATAAATATCTTGAAAAGATTGGACTGGATAGTCAGGGTTATAGTTGTCATAAGCTAAGACATACTGCTGCAACACTTATGTATCAGCATGGTCATGTGGATATTAGAGTGCTGAAAGATATTTTAGGTCATGAAAATTTAGGTACAACCGAAATATACACTCACCTATCTAATAAGCAACTTGAAGATGCATCAAAGAGTAATCCTTTGGCAAATGTAAAGCCCAAAAAATAGAATAGAAACAAAAGAAGAAAGCTCCCTATGAAAATTTAGGGAGCTATTTTTGTTGAAAGAATTAGAAATATAAAAAGAATTACTGCTGTAAAAAATAAAAATTTAAGTAAAAACATTATTCTACGGATAAAAATTCCAGAACCGAATTTACCAGTAATACCTTTATAAATATAATTAATTGATAATTTTGAACCTTTTTTAGAGTTGCATTTTTTACAACTAGGTGTTAAGTTTTCATATTCATTAATATTATGAATTCTAAAAAATCTCATTAATATTTTTGCTGAAAAATTTCTTTGAGATTTATATACTGGAATTATATGGTCCACAGTAATACAATCTTTTTTAACAGGTTTTCCACAATAAGCACAACGATAATATTTTTTATGGAAGAATTTAAATCCTTTATTGTGGATAAAGAAAGTTTTTCTGTAATCAGTACTTCTAACTACATTGTTATTATACATAACTATAGAAAAGCCTTTCCATTTGTATTTTCTTTTTAATTTTTTGAGCTTTTTCTTCTCTCCTTCAATTATCCATTTATTATTTTTAAATTCAAAGCCATCTTTACGAAAATTAAGTCTTTCTTTATATGTACTATTTCTACCATTAGATATTTCTAAAAACATAAATAATAAAAAACACCTACTGTCATAAGGCTCTATTAAGTCTTATAACAATAGGTTTTAATATTAGAAATGTTCTTTTAGCACAATATTATTGTATCAAATTTTAAGTGAAAAGTAAATGGTTTTTCGACAAAAAGAAAAAGCAACAAGTACAATACCTGTTGCTTTAACTTAATTAGCTGTCCTTTTTCGTCAAAGGGCAATTTGTAATTTTGTTTAGTGGCTTGTTATAGTTAGAACCATAGCCACAAACAAAACCTTCAACATATTTTGGACCATATGGACTAGGTTCAAAACTTGAAATATGCTTCTTGTATGGGCAATACATACATTTGTTTTTCATTAACGAACCTCCATTTACAAGTGCAGAAAAGCACTAAAAATAGTACAATTCTACACTTGTTTTTAATAATATAATTAAGAAATTATGATTGAATTTTGATTGTTGGAAATAGCAGTAAATTCTTTGCTGTTATCGTCACCTAAACAAATATTCAGTTTCTTAATATTTTCTTTTGTAAAGCCTTTATGCTCTAATGCTTTTACATATTCCAAAAGCATCCCAATGGTTACTTTTTGTTTTAAAGAAGTATTACATCGTATTTCTCCTTTAACAACCATTTTTTGTGGTAATTCGTTAATTGAGACATTGTGCAATTCTAAATCGCCATTAATTACAAGGTCATTAGGTAATTTCATAATTGGTGTATTTTCTAAATACATATTGCCTCCTACCAAAGTATGCTCGGATAGTTTAACAATTTGTGTATTTTTCAAATACACATTTTTCTGCACAGTTATCCTTTCTGGCAACTCTCTAATTTCAGTTGTCCCATTTAAGTTTAAATTACCTTCTACAAAAAGATTATTTGGTAATTCATTGATTAAAGAATCACTTAATTCTAAGTCACCATTAATTTTAAGATTTTCTGGCAATTTAGTAATATCAGTACGATTCATTCGTAAAGAACCACCCACTGTTAAAGTGTTGGGTAATTCTTTAATATATGTATTTGATATATCTAAGTTGCCTTTAACGGTTAAATCATCTGGTAGCTCTTTAATATTAGAACAACAAATATCCAAATCACCTTCTACAACTAAACCACATGGTAATTCGTCAATTTGTTTTGCATTCCTTAATATTAAATTACCTTTAACAATTAATTTAGAAGGTAATTCTTTAATACTTGAATTTAACAAATCTAAGTCCCTATTAACAATAAGACCTTCTGGCAAAAGCTCAATTTCCTTTGAGTTTGCAAAATCAATTGAACCACCAACTGAAATATCATGTGGAACATAATAACATTTGCAATTTTCGGCAAGTAAATTATCTCCAATAGTAAGTTTTTTAGGAAGTTCTTTGATATAGCAAGTATTAGAAATATCGAGAATTCCTTTTACTACCATATTGTCTGGTAAAGCCGTTACCTTAGTATGTGCTAAACATAAAGAGCCACCAACAACCATATCGTTAGGTACTTCTGTTATGTCAGTATCATCTAAATATAGACTACCATTGACAACAAGTTTTTTAGGGATTTTCTTAAATGTTGAATTTGATAGGTCCAAAAAGCCATTAACAGTTAAATTATCTGGCAAATATTGAACACCAAATTCACAAAAATCTAGATCCCCATCTACAACTATCTTGTTTGGAATGGACTTACTTCCATAATAGTTGTTATTTTCATCTACATGTTCAGAAAAGTACTTAAAAAGTTCTTTAGCTTCAGTAGGATTTAATGTTACTTCATTTCTTTCCTTATTAATATCTTTTAGATATTCGTTGTATAAAGCATCTGATTTAAGTAATGCTTTCATATAAACATCATCAAGATATTCATTTTCAAGAAATTTATTATAACTAGAAAGATTTTCTTTTATAATATCAGATAGATACTTATTAAAAGAATAATCATCTACATCCTTACTTTTTTCAACATAGTTTCTGTAACAATCCATTATGTCACCCATTTTTGAATAATCCATTCTAAACAGGCAATAACATATTTTTTTAATATTCATAATTACCTCCATTTACAAGTATAGAAAAATACTAAAAGTAGTATAATTCTACACTTGTTTTTAATATTATAAAAGTTCATTCTTATTTTGAATATTTGTTTAACAAAGAAGTAATATATGCTTCATCCCTAAATTCATTGCGAAGGAATTCTTCATAAGAAGCATACATTTCGCCATTATTGAAACCAAATTCAAAAAGATAATCTTCAAAAGAATAGTCATTTGAAGAAAGATCTTCTTCCTTAATGTAGTTACAATAATCAGCAAACACTTTCTGTTCTAACTCTTTTGAAATACCATGTTGGTCTTTCCAATTTTGCTTATATAGAAGATAAATGTCTTCAGCATATACACCTACATTAGTAAGATTGAACACCTGTCCACTGATATTAAAATCATCTGGTAATTTGTAATTGTTATTCATAAAAATACCTCTTTCTCACCTATCACAAATCACTATGAAAGTGAAATATGATAGGTGTTTAATTAATTTTTTACTTATGCATTAGTTGTAAAAAGCAAATCATTGGAAGGAAAAACAATTTGAATTTCCTTGTTAATCCAACAATTTTTCTTACATACACTAAGAAATGAATTAAAGTATGTAATTACTTCAACGATGTTACCATCACTATTACTATTTACTAAATGAAATGAAATATTATCAAATAATTTGATAACTTCATTTAAATATCTGTCATTTTTCTTAACAGTTTCAGATACTGAGAGTGCTTCAGAAATATAACTTTCAAATAAGTAAAAGATAGTATCATTAATTTCAGTAAACATACTATCATTATCGCCAACAGTATTTGAGTAAAACACATTGTTTAATTTATTAAGATTTTGAGTTGCATACATAATTGACACTATTGTGTTATAATTCATTACAACTGTTTTTTTCATAATTTTTAGTCCTTTCTCCTTTTTTTAAACTTATGTAACCTACTTAACTAATTGTTGAACTAGAAAAGTAAGTTACATATTTAATTAACTAAATTCACGAAAAATGATTTTGCTTGGAATAACTAGGTTCAAATCAAAATCAACATCATTCATGAAATCTTCAAATTCTTTTTGTGTCATTAATGGCACTTTATCAAGGAATTTGATATTGTCGTTTGTAAATTCTGTTTCATCTGAATGTTTATCATCCCAACCTTTTACGTCCCAATTTAGATAATCAATTGGGGACATAGCCCTTTTGAAATCATAATCAGTAAAACAAAACTTAACTTTTTCTCCTTCTGGAGCATTAGTGTTAATATCAACAAATAGTGCTCCATCGTTGTTATCTTGTCGGAACAAATCTTGATTGACAAGCAATTTTAAATTAACTTTGTCAAAACAAGTTGAACTTATGGGGTTGTTCCATTTACAATCTTTAGAAGTATAACGAATAATATCTTCAAAAATATTATGGTGTTTAACAACATCATAACAATCAAAGTTAATATCGAAATAGTTTGACCACCATTCAATATCTTCGTTACTTTCAAATTTAAAGAACCACTTATTCTTGATCACATCAATGATATACTCAATGCCATATCTAGCACGTGAAATCATTCTTGTTCCGTAATTCCATTGATAATAGTTTGCTACTATCATTTTTCCATTGTATTTCAAATAAATTTGGCTTCTTTGTCCCATAATAACAATTCCTTTCTTTTTTTAAACTTATGTAACCTACTCAATTAGTCGTTAAACTAGATAAGTAGGTTACATCTTTAAGCAACACAATGTATATACAGTGTGTTACTTTTCTAATTCTTTTACTTCCATATCTGCGAAAAGTTCTAGATATGAAATTGCATTGTTTTGAATGCAATCTTCACAGTATGCTTCACCATCTAAGATGTAAGCATATTCACCTGCATAAAGTTCTGCACCACATTCTGCACAGTAACAAACAGGTTCATTAATTGCATTCGGACACCTTGTATCACAAGGAGTCTTATTACATATTTCGCACATATTTCCATTCCTCCACTCTTTCATCAATTTTAGGTTCATCAAAATCTCTATCTCTATATTCGATATAGGATAGGAATTTTTCTTTATCCATTAAATTAAAAGAGTTAAATTTTTTAACTGATTTAGAAATAATCTCAGCTTTCTCATTCACATCCCAGTATTCACTATACCAAGATATAAATGTACCAGCATTTAAAGGTCCATCAAAGTCATTATTTGCAAAAGCAAATTTCACTTTTTCTCCTTCTGGAGCTTCAGTATTGATGTCAATACAAAATGTTCCATTATTTCTTAAATCATATCTTGTATCAAAGACTTCATCACCAAAATTAAAGTCTTTTTTATCGAGCAAATCTGCCCATTTGTTACTTTTCTTAATATAGCCAATTAGCTTTTTAACTGACTTTTTATTAATTCTTTTCAAAGAACAAATTTTTTCAATGATTTTTAGGCTTCTAGGGATAATAGAAGCACAATCTAAATCATAGAAGTAATTTGCTACAATTACTTCACCATCAAGTTTTATGTAAAGCTTAGACTTTAGTTCGTAAATTTTAGCGAACTTATTTTTATTCTTCATATTTTTTCCTTTCTTTCTTCACCTGCTAAATCTTAATGAAATAGCAGGTGATTTTTAATAATATTAGGCTAACTATTAGATATGACAATCAACAATTGTTATCCAATAGTTAGGATACTTAGTGATAATTTCAGAGAATTTTTCTCTAAAACTGTCCTTTTGTCCTTCTTCAGAATGTGACATTCCAAACCATCCCATAGCACCTTCTTCATACCAATTGCCTTCAAATAATGTGGCAAAAGGTACGATAGTTGACATATAATAAATGTAGCCATCTTTAGACCCATATTGGTTTTTTAACCATTCTGGTTTATGATAGAATGGACGGTCCTTAATTAAAAGTTCCTCGTACTCATTTTGTGGCTTGTCGCCTTCGACAAGAATTTCCCACTCCCTTTTGTATTTTGGAACATTTTTCTTATCAACATCCCAGTCAACATCTTTAATTTGGCAGGTGTCAACTTTAGAATGGTCTTTTGTAGGTAGCATGTTTTTCCATCTACCTCCTACAACATACCAATCCCATTTTGCATTTGGATTACACCAATAGCCAAAAGTTTTGGTTTTTTTGTTATAGCTACAGCCTTCACATTTTTCCATATATTCTCTGAAAGATGTATAGGCTTTATTAAATGGAGTATCTACACCATTAATATTTGTAGTGTTGTTTGAATCATTGAAGAAATTCTTGTAATCTTCAATATCTTCGACTTCACTAAATTCCCAATATTCTTTAGGTACATATTCTGTATCCTCACAATAGGGAATTAAAAGTTCTCCCAACATTTTTGCTGTTGGTTTTTCTGGTGTAATTACTGCTACATTAAAATGACTCATAATAAAATTCCTTTCTTTTAATCTTTAACTGGGGTATTCCAGCATTTTTCGCAATGACAATAATATACGCCTTCACCTTTGCACTCGTCTTTTAGCTTTACAATCCCTAATTCGCAAGGTGCAATATCAGGGCAACCATTGCTATTTAATTCTGCCTTTGGATAATGTTCCAAAAACTCTATTAAAAGAGTTTTCGGAGGATTTTCATCAGACCATTTCTGAACAACCTCTATTGCTTTTTTGGGTTGTTGCACAATAAAATCACAACATGATAAGCCTTTAATGTTTCTATCTAACACACAGGAGGCACAACCAATGTCATTATAATATTGGCAAAGTCTTTCCTTCTCTTTTATGAAGTTTTCGGCCTTACTGCAATCGATCATTCTGCTTCCTCACTTTCTGAATTACAAGAGAGCCAACACTCTCTACAAACATTCTTATTTTTTTCACAATGCTGACAACAAAAATATTCAGTATGTTTATCTTTTAGCCCAACATGATGTGGGCAAAAATAAGGTATGCCATCTTCATTTAATTCTACATTAGGAACTTTTTTAAGAAGTTCTAGAAGATTGCATTTATGAAGTTTGTTATACTTTCTTATAGCATTTTTTACACTTTCAGTAGTATAAATATCTTTGCTATCTTCAATATAAGAAAGTCTTGTAATAGGGACTTCATTAATATGGGAATCAATGTAATCCAAAGCTAATTGCTCATTTGAAAGTAATTCAATTGGAATTTCAATTATACTTTCAAACATAGCTTCACAATGAACAGGAATATTCAACGTAACCATTTTTTTGTTGTCCATAAGTTTTTCCTTTCTTAAATAGCCTTCTCCACTACATTCATTTTTTTAAATATAGTGGAGAATTTTTTTGATGTGCTAATAGATAATGAATTATTACTGTAATCTCATAGGAACTACAATTGAAGTAAATTCATCACCTTCTATTGGTTTTAGAATCATAGGTGAAAGTGAACCATTAATAATAAGTTCTATTTCTTCTTCTTTTCGTGCTTTTAGTGCATCAAGAAGATATTGATTATTAAAACCAATTTCAACATCTTCACCAGAAGTTTCAACTTCTAGTTTGTCCTTAACCTTACCACCCGAACCTTGGCACTTAAGTTTAAGTGTAGTGCCTTTCACTGTTAGTCTGACTGGTGAAGGGATTTTATCATTGCCAATAATTAAAGTTCTATCGACTGAGTTGATAAAGTCCTTTCTATTGATTTTAATAACAGTATTTTTTCCAGATGGAATAGTAGAGTTATAATCAATAAACTGTCCTTCAAGTAGTCTTGAAATTACATAGTAATTATTTACTTTGAAAGAGACATGTCTTTGACCGATTAACAGTTCAATATCTTCATTATCAGTGATAAGTTTTAGTACTTCACTTTGCATTTTTCTAGGAATTACAAAGCTGTTTTCTGAGTTGCTGTCAATTGATTTTTTAGTTATAGCCATTCTATAACCGTCAATAGCAACAATAGTTAAGTTGCTATTTTTAATTTCAAACAACGAGCCTGTATAAATAGGCTTGTTATAATTAGTGGAAGTTGCATAGATGGTCTCTTGGACCATATCTTTTAATTGTCCTCCATTAATAACGAACTTATCAGTTTCTTCAAACTGAGGTAGGTCAGGATAATCTTCAGCAGAAAGTCCCATAATCTGGAAATCTGACTCTCCAGAAAAGATTGTGACAACATTTCTTTCATCAGTTTCAATAGTTACCATTTCATCTGGTAACTTCTTGATAATGTCGCCAAATAATTTTGCAGGTACTACAATAGAACCTTCTTCATTAACAGAAGCAGTAACTTCTGTTCTAATACCCAGTTCTAAATCATAACCAGTAATTTTTATCTGATCCTTTTCGGCTTTCAAAAGTACACCTTCCAGTGAAGGAACAGAAGCTTTTGTTGCAACTGCTCTTGATACATTAGAAATTGCCTTGTTTAAATCAGTTTTTGGGGTTATAAATTTCATGTTTTTCTCCTTTTCTGCCCTTTATTTGTAGGGCTTAAAAATTTTATTTTTTTCTTTTGCAATATAAAAAATTGCATAAAAAAAGACTACATTTTAAATGAGTTGAAATAAACTCTAAAAATGTAGTCTTTAAAAATATATAAAAACAAAAAACTATAATATAAATAGTTTTCTGTTAGTATAACTAAACAGATTATTTTGTAATAGTAACAAACTAAAACAAAATATCTAATAAATTAGAACCATTTCACAACGATTCTCATTACTCGACACTTAAACCGAGCAAAAAAGATAATGTATATTTACAATTATCTTTTTTATTAATATTCACTTAACAATATTCTTTTTTATAAGCATAAAGTTAAATGACGAAATCTAAAAAATTAGATTTAACATAAATATATTACATTATTATTATACAATATTATTAGTTGCAAGTCAACACAATTTTGTTATTCATTCTACTATATTTTATAGAAACAAAAAAGACCTGCTAAAAAGCAGGTCAAATTTGTAGGTTTATGCTGCAATTATTGTTTTCATTAACAATAAGGCATTACCTAATACTTTTTTTGAACTTTGAAACGAAATATTCATTTTTTTTGAATATTCATGTTCGTCATTCAAATTAAAGTATTTCAGCATTAAAGCATATTTTTCTCTACCTTCAAGAGCTTCAATGCTTTTTTTAATTTTATTAAGAGTTTTTTTAGCTGTAATACTTGTATGTGTCACATCATATGCTAATTCAAAAGGAATTTCTTCTTCCTTAACAATTAGTTTTTCTCTTAATTCTTTATTATCAAACTTAGCAATAACATCAATATACATTGAATTTTTATTGCTATTGTAAAGATTTACAGCTTCACTAAAAGTGTTAACTGCAATATCTTCATCAATGTCCTTAAAACTTACAGAATAAAGAATTGTATCAGCTAACTTGCCAGTACAATATCTTATTTTTTCTGTTGTTCTCCCAATTTCCTTTTCTTCAACGGAATTAATATTTCCAATTGAAAAATAAGGAATTAGATAAGATTTCTTCTTAGCTATAACACGAGTAAAGTTACCACTTTTCCCTTCTATTTTTCCGTCTTTAATGCAATTCAACTTATGAAAAGCAAATTTTAGACTTCTATAGCTAAATTTATATTTCTTATTACTTTCATTGTCATAGACAATGTATGTAGGAAAATAAAAATGGTTACTAATAAGAAAATTATAGATTTCTTCAATCCTTTCATTAGTAAAGAAGTTTTCAGTTTTCGCTTCTGTATTTGTAGTTGCTTTAATATTAACTGTATTTTCCATCATAAATCAATTCCTTCCTTGTAATTAACCTACCATTGAATATTTGATTGGTAGTCTGTTTGATTTTGGATAACCATCATTTAATGAAAAGTTATCTATTGTGTAAACAAAGCCAACTGTTAAATTGTCTTTGTTGTTGAATTCTTCAATAAAAACTTCTTCAGCATCATCATAAGAAGAAAACTGAAGTTGTTTGTTTCCATTCACAGCAGAAAGAATATTAACAATGAAAGATTCATTATACTTTCTATAAGTTTTTCTTAGCTTTTCAATGCTGTCTTTGATTAAAGTTTTCACGAGTAACCTTTCCTTTCTTGATGTTTAAAAGTAAATCATCAATGCCTTTTCCACATTCAACATTCCAGTTTAATCTTTTATATTGAATGTTTAGCTTTTCACATTTACTTTCAATTGTTCTTCTAGCCTTTTCTACATATTGATTACTGATACAATCTGCATCAAAGCAATCAACTAATGTATTAAGACCTCTATTTTTTAATAAAATTAAAGACTTGTCTAATTGCTCTTGTGAATTAACACCTGCAACTGCAATAAAGTTTTTATTGCTAAGTTGAGAAGCAATTGAAGCCTTTAAACTGCCCTCAGTCAAATACAGAACATTAGATTCTTTCTTCTTAATATAATGAATTGGTGTACCAGAAGAAGCGCCTAAATTCATATATGCAGAAGTAAACCATATGTATCTATATTTTTTGTTTTTTGTGTCCCTACGAATTTGTAGGCCAGTCATATAACCATCAATATCAACATAAGGAACAAAATATCCTACACTATTTTTATTGATAGCCATTTCCCATCTACCAAGTTCCTTATTGTAATAGAAACCAGGTACGCCTTTAAGACGACAGTTACTATCAATAAGTTTTTGGACAATGTTTTGACTGTTTAAAACAGGTACACTTTTAAAACAGGCTTTCTTAATTTCTTCTTTTGAAAATCCTCTATTTTTTAAATTGAGGAGATGTTTAGAAGAAATAGAACATAGACTTAAAAGTTTACGATATGTCTTATCAAGAATTTCTCTACTAGCTTTAGCAGCAGAATGAGATTTTTCTGATTTCTTATCATAACTTCTAGTTTTATATTCTTTTGTTAGGTCCGTCCTATTTAGACGTTCCATAATTTCCTTGTATGCAGCACCATTTGAAGATAGGTTTCTGATTGTTCTATAAACATCCAGCATACCACCTCCAAAGTCACATACAGGGCAATGAAAGACCTGCTTTTGAATGTTTAGATTGAATTTAGGTTTACCACAAACAGGGCAAACATAATTAATGCTTACCCCATTTGAATGATGTTTTTTAGGTAAATCTAAATCAAGTAATTCTGCTATTTCAACAGCAGTAAATGGAAATGAGTTCATAGCTCATAACCTCCTCAATTTAAATTTTTACTTATTTTTCGTCAAGATATGTAGCATCCATATCTGCTCGGTTAAGTAGATATGCTAATTCGTATCTGTTATAGACTTCAGAAAGATTTCTAAATCCACCTCTAACAGCTTCATCAAAACCTCCCATATGCCAACGAATAGCATAAATTTCTTCTTCAGTAAGCTTTACTCCTAGTTGTAGAAGTAAAATCACTGACTTTTCGCCATGTCCTAAAGGAGATTGGTCTTGCACTGTATATACAGGGATTTTTTCCCATTCTCCTGTTTCTTCATTCTTTTGATTTCTGAATGAAGACTTGTAAAAGTTACATTTGCACAAATCATGTGCAAGTGCAACAATTACAATGCTTTCTTTTGTAGCACTATCCAGTTCTGTTGAACCAGTAAGTTCTTTTGCTCTTTGGCTATATCCTTGATATAGTCTTTTATACACATTAATACAATGTGTAGCTAAGCCACCTTCTTCATTTAGGTGGTACTTAGTACTTGCAGGAGCAGTAAAATAATCACTTTCCTGCATAAATTTAATAAGGTTTTCAATACCTTCTCTATTAACCTTTTTTAGTAGGTTGATAATTTTAGTTTTGTTGTCCATAATTATTTTTCCTCACTTTCATTACATTCAATGCTAAATTTATTTGTATAGTCTTGATTATTACAATCGTCCCATACTAATAATTCAACATTATTTTCTTTACTTTCTGATTTTCTAACCCTTACAATATCTTGTAGTGATAGATTATTTTTATCAGCAACAGTGATAGAAATTTCTTCTTTAATGTTGCTATCTTCATCAGTAAAAGCTATTTTTTCAACAAGAATATACTTGTTGTTATCAATTTTTATTCTCATTACATATACTCCTATTTTCTTTCCAATAGCATTACATAATCATCAATTATGTTTATTTCAAAGCCTAAACGACTTTCTAATTTTTCTCTTTTAGCCCATACTTCTTTATCATGATTATTCGTTAGAGCATAATTCATGATAGTGTATTTACTATGAAGTATTTCACATACTTCACCACTGCTAAAATCTTTAATTCCTATGCTTTTTAGAAACTCGTGAAAGCAATTTGAATAACCTAAGATTGATTCTGCAATTACACAAGGAGATTTATCACCAAATGATGGATTAGTAGCTATCATTTTTGTCCGAACAATATTCGGATTAGTTTTACTAAAACTTTTTTCAAAAATTATAGCGAATCTACTATAACGGCAAGAACTTTTAATAAAATCATAAAAATTCCTTGCATTGTTATTCCTTGTTTTTTGACTTGTTCTCATAAAAACAAAAATCCTTTCTTCAATTAATTTTCTACTATATCTCAAAAATGAAATATAGTAGAAAATAGTATGTTAATTAAGACCTATTATTAAGCACCTTTCTTAACTTCGGATAGTAATGTTGCAACAGCTATAAGTCTATTATCTTTGCCATGGTAGTTTTCAGCATACCAATTGCAAAGCTTATAACTAAGGTTACTTAATGGTTGACCTTTATACTTGCCGATAGGAATTTTGTAGCCAATGATATAATCTTTGTCCATTTTCTGCATTAGTTCTTCAACAGTTTCATCTGGTGAAAATCTATCATTGAAAGAAAGAATGTCAGAAAGGCTTTCACCTTCAGCATTATGTGTTTCTTTCTTTGGAGCAGGAGTAGGGACTTTTGTTTCAACAGCAGTATTATTACTTAAATCAATCTGCTGTTGACTAGGAGCAGAAGAAACAGGTTTTTTTTCTGTTACTTCTGTTTCTTCTTCTGGATCTGGAAGACTATTAATATCAGCTTCAGTTACTTCTACCATAGGTAAATCTTCTTCAACTGATACTACATTTTCTTCTTTCTTACTACTATAAGTCTTATTAGCAGTAGTAGTAGCTTTAGGTGTTGTTGTATTATTACCTACTGCTGTATTATTACTATTAGACTTAGTAGTATTTTCAGTCTCAGTTTCTTTAACCTTTGGCTGAGTTTGGTCATCAGCCTTTTTGTTAAAGGTATCTACAGGATCAGTTTCAATAACATCCAAAGCAGTTATGTATAAATATCTTCTTTGGTAGGTTTCTATTGAACCAATAGCCTGTATTTCGTTTAGCTGAATTGACTTTAAATTATTTGGCATTGGTGAAGTGAAGGTAATACTTTCTTCACTCTCCATATCCGTTAACTGTAAGTAAGCCTTTTCTTTGTCAAAAGTAACAAGGTCCAACAGTTTTAAACTATAGAAAATATCGTTCTTGCTTGGGACAATATCTTCTAACTGAAAAAAGTCATAATTTTTTTCGTCATTATGACCTGTTTTTTTAGGTGGATTAGCAGCAAACATTTTTCTTGCTTCTGCTAATTTAATTAATACATTAATATTTGCCATAGTTTTTCTCCTTTTCTGCCCCAATAATATATGAGGCTTAAAACAATAAGTTTTATAAATTTTCTATTATGCTAACTTCAAATCTAATGTAGCAACAGCATCATTAATTCGTTCAGATAAAAATGTGTTTCTTTTATCCACATCATTATTATTAATTGCCATAGCTAATGCTTGTGGCTCACCAACTAATGCTACTTTTTGCTTACCTCTGGTAATACCAGTGTATATTAAATTTCTTCTTAGCATAATATAGAAAGCTTTTATGATAGGCATAATAACTGTCTTGCATTCAGAACCTTGGAACTTATGGATTGAAATAGCATAAGCCAAATCTACATGGTCCATATCTGTACCTTCGTATTCTAATGTTTGATCAGCAAAATTAATTATTACTTTTTTATCAGAAGTAATTGATTTAATAATGCCCATATCTCCGTTTGACACTTCTTTTGTGTTAGCAGTTTGGATAACTTTATCGCCTTCTCTAAACACATATCCATGTCTTTTATATTCAAGCTTACCTTTTTTTAGAGGATTAATAATAGCTTGAATTTTTTTGTTCAACTCGGTTGCACCTGCTGCAATACCTTCTTTCTTGAATGGGGAAAGAATTTGTACTTTACTCAAATCATAATTTGCTTCAGCATATTCTTTCATAAAGAGATCAACTACTTTTTCAGCAGTATCTTCACTTCCCATACACCTGTCAAAAGTAAAGTCATTGCCGTATTTTAATTTGGTGTCGCCATGTTCAATTTTTGAACTATTAACTACAATTAAACTTTCTTTACCTTGACGATAAATTGTTTCCAATTTAACTCTAGGAATATAAGTGTTTTGTAGGAGTTCAAAAAGAACATTACCTGCACCAACTGAAGGCAACTGTTCAGGATCGCCAAGTAATATTAACTTGGTACTTTGTGGTAGGTAATTAAGGAGCAAATAGAATATATGTGCATCACACATTGAGCATTCATCAACTACAACAATATCGTAATCTAGAGTGTTCAGTTTTTGTTCTTTCCATTCACCATCTGGTGTTATACCAATAGCTGAATGAATAGTTGATGCAGAATATTCGTTTTTACAAGATTCACCTAACCTTCGTGCAGCTCTCGCACATGGGGCTAGAAGCTTAACACTAATTTGTTTTTTCTTATTTAACATTTCATATGTCTTTAAGAAGAAATACAAACTAGTGGTTTTTCCAGTACCTGGGCCACCTGTTGTAATACAAAAATTCTCTTGTGTTTCCATTACAATAGCTTCTTTTTGTTTATCAGCTAATGTTACATGGTAAATATCTTCAAGTTCAGAAATAATTTTCATTATTTCTTCTTTTTTGTATCTCTTATTTTTCCTCGTATGCTTTTTGCTTTGAGGTGTAGAAAGAGTATTATAAGAATTTTTATATTTAGATAATGAACTGTTCTTTTCATTATCTTTATTTTCTACTGCATTATATATTGGCAAGAATTTAATTTTTCTTGCAATCATATCAGCAGTTTGAACTTCATCCTTATAGTCTTTTTCAAGGTATGCATAACCTCTGTCACCACAAAGAATTTTTTCCTTTGCCATTTTCAAAAAGCCCTTTAAAACTTCTTGAATAGAACATACAGGACTTGAAAAATCCTCATTAAGCAAATCATATGCCTCTTTAAGAAGGGCTTTCTGTTCATAACAAACATGTCCTTCTTTTTTCTTACTTTCAAGAGTAAATTTAATAGCACTTGAAATTCTTAATGGGTCATTCATTGCAACATGTGTAGCACGAGCAATTCCATCAATAATTTTAAAGCCAAAGCCATCTACTTCTTGAAGGTGATAAGGGTTTTCCTTTACTATTCTTATAGAATCACCACCAAACTTTTGATGAATTTTAATACATTTGTTTGGCGTTACTCCATAAGGAGCTAAGTATTGGAGAATTTCCTTTAAGCCTTTTGTTTCTTTATAACAAGAAACAATTTTTTCCAGCTTTTTTGGAGAAATTCCCTTAACAGTTAGAAGTTGTGAAGGATCACCTTCAATAACTTCTAGTGTTCTATTGCCAAAAGTATCATAAATTCTTTCAGCAGTAGTAGGTCCAATACCTTTAATAAGTCCACTACTAAGATAACTAATAATGCCATCTCTAGTAGCTGGGACTTTTTCTTCAAATACAGTTACCTTTAATTGATAACCATATTTTGACTTTTCCCAATCACCCTCTAAATCCAATTGAATTGTAGAGTTAGTAGGGAAATATCCTATAGCAGTAAAATAATTATTACCATAGAATTCATTCGATTTCCCTTTAGGAATATCCTTTTTGTCAGCTTTAAAAACTGCAATTTTAAAATCATCTTTAGTAAAGATAGCTTTCTTAAAATGGCAATTTTTAATTTTAAATCTTTCTGCTTCTGCCATTTTATTTCTCCTTTCCTTTTAACTTATTAGAAAAAAGTCACTACATTAGCATTGTTAAAATTATTAGCTTTTAAATAGCTAATTAATGCCATATAAGAGTCTTTTGTAAAACAAAGAAAAGTTTTGTTTTCTCTACTTCCAAAAGTAATTTCATTACCCATGCCTTGAGTAATGATTTTATTTGGTCCAGTAAATATTGCTATGTAATTACATAACTTTAAAATTTCAAGGCCAAAATTTATTCCCAATTTTCTTTCTTCCTCAATGTTGTCATCTAACATTTTTGGAATATAAGCATGAGGAGCAAGTGCTCTCCATTCCTGCTTTGGAAATTTATTTTTTAAATAGACTTCAGTAAAATCTTTTTTGTATTCTGCCCTTTTCATATTCAAAAAGAGTTCCTTTTCGTTATTTGCTCTTAAAGGAGAACAGATATATACTTTGTTAGTAATCATTTTACTTACCCCATTTCTTAATTTTCAATTTAGCTGTAGGATTTGTTTCAGAAACAAATTGTGAAGCAATATCTGGATATTGAGCTTCAAATTTCTTTAAGTCCTTAGTTAAAATTCTTTTTGAAGGCTTACCTTTCTTATAGGTAATTTCATACCCTTCATTTTCAGTTTCAAAGAAGCCTGTATCTTTGTTTTGCAAAGACTTTATAATTTTTGCTTCTTCTAAACTCTTGTTGCTTTCCAAAGTCTTAACAGTATTTTTAAGGCTTTGGATTTGAGCCGAAATTAAATCGACTTTTTGTAAAGAAGAACTAATATCAGTTGAGATATTAATTTTGCCTTTTTTAGCTTTGGTATATCTTTCTAAAGCTTTTAAGGCCTTTTCACCATCTCCATTTTCAAAAGGTGGTTCAATTTTAGGAACAACATAAGTTTCCCAAAATTCCTTTTCTGCCTTTATAAGTTTATTTTCATACGCTTCATCTCTAGTAATATGTCTTACTACAAGATTAGGAATAAAATATTCCTCAGCATATTTAGAAAACTTGTCTTCTGGAATAGATGCATCTGAAGACAAAATTGAAGCTAACGCTCTAAACTGTTCATTACAGAATAAACAACAAATATCAGCTTCATCTATATTTGTGACTGCCATATAGTGTCTTACTTGACATTCATAATGTTTAGGGATAATAGGTTTACCAATATCACTAAACCATTCGGACTTATTGTTGTCTGAAGTGGTTTTGATTTCTAGAATAGAAATATTACCATCTTTTTCAACAAAGCGATCAATATCGCCCTGCATAAATGGATATAGAGGATGTCTGTACATAATCTTCTTTTCAAAGACTTTTACTTTTTTACTCTCCTCACCTTTTGCATTGGCATTTTGTAGGTAGCCATATAGCTGAGCAACTAAATTTTCTAAACGATGACCAGCATCCAAAATCATTGAATTCTTGTCGTCATTTAATGGATTTATGCCAACTTTATCGTGCCACAAATCGTATTTAGTACCCCAAGGAGAGATACCTAAAACTTTGGCAGCGTCACTGCCACCAATACCTTCAGTTCTCATTTGTAACCATTCTTCTTCAGTTACATTTAAAAGGTTGTGGGCTTCGATTGGTTTATAGTTCTTGTTAATCATTTAGACTTCCTTTCTGTCCCCTCTTAAATAAAGAGAGGACTTTTAAATTTTTAATGTTTTATAGTTATTGAAGAATTTACCAAGCAATTTCGCCAGTAACATCAAAATCTTTAAAGTTTTTAGTAACTGACTTAGCAAGTAGTTCTTCATATCTTAATGTGTTAGCACTTGAACTGTTTTCTTCTTCAGAAACAAGTTCTAATAAATAACACATAGCTGCATAAATTTCATATGCACTACAAGGATTATCTCCATTAGTGCAAGTGAAACGATTTACAATTTTATTTGCATATTTTAGAGGAATATTAGATTTTTTTAACATTCCTTTTAAGCAATTTTCAGAATTGTAAATCTTAATGGACATTAATTTAAATAGCTGTTCTTGATTAGCTTTGTAAATTGCTAATGTATCAGCTAATTTCTGTTTGTATTCCTCCATTTTCTTTCGAGCATCGCCAGTATGTTTAATACTGATTTCTCTCTTTTGATTTAGTGGAACATCAACAGCATAAGTGCCATTGTAAATTCTCACTTTATAAGTGAGGTTAATACCAGAAGTTGCAACATCACTTGTTGTTACTCTGATAAGAAGTTTTACTTTTTTAGGTGAAGTAACAATGTTATTTCTTACAAGAGCATCATTATAGGCTTCTGTAATTTCATCATTATCAACTTCATATTCTGCTGTACAGTATTTAAAATCCCATTCAGCAGATTTAAAGCTTTCTTCCTTATTAATGGTATTAAATTCTTTTTCAGCTTCATAAAAAATATCCTCCATTTTTAGTGGAGTATATTCAGCACTATGAATAGCTGAAACTTTGTTATATTGAACAAGAGCTTTCATTAGAATAGGTCCTCTTGTTTCAAGACATTTTGACAAAAAACTTGCCAATACATCTTTTTTTAATCTCTGCAAACTTTCTCCAAAAATTTGTGCTCTAGCACAAATTGAAGGGAAAGCTACAGCTTCTCTGATTCTTGTTTCTCCATTGCCTCTGTCTTCAAGGCAAAGGTCAACACCATTTCTGTCTTTTGTGTCATTAATCCAGAAATAAACATTATCTGAATTAAGAATCTTCCATTGAGAATTCAATGACACATCATATAGATGGTCCATAAAATCCTCTGAATTATTGAAGTTTTTTACTTCTGTCTTTTCCTTTTGAAATAGTGTCATAACTATTTCCCCTTTCTTTGTAATAATTTTTTCATTTTTTGCATAAAAAAAGACCACATTTTCAATGAGTTGAAATAAACTCTAAAAATGTAGTCTTTAAAAATATATAAAAACAATATAAATAATCAGTATCGTTGCAAACCAATTATAAATATTGTAGATATAACTAAATAGATTATTTTAAAATAGTCAAAAGACTAATATAAAACATCTAATAAATTAGAACCATTTCGCAATAGCTCTCAT
>ERZ773252.1117-NODE-1117-length-27919-cov-4.797768_pt1 | contig 27919 bp, 20 predicted proteins | sample MGYA00580517_ERZ773252 | MGnify/ENA primary metagenome ERZ773252 (study PRJEB29015, sample SAMEA2737766) | human gut metagenome | biome: human gut; feature: human-associated habitat; material: faeces | place: China | collected 2012 ...
TCAGACGATAAGGCGTATGTACTGAATTACACAATCGAAAATTATCAATCGAATGACCTGAAGATTTCCGTCATGCGGCGGTTCACAGGAGAAGACACCGAAAATATGGATGGAAAGATATGCAATATCACGGCTTGTTCCCCTCGGTTCCAAACGCCGAGAGGCTTGAAAGCAGGCGATACGGAGCAGAGCATTACGATATTGTACGGGACATGGGACGACCCGTTTCTGGTTTTCTCAACGGAGAATGATCGCGTAGACACGATTGAGCTGCGCAAAAATTATTACACGGCAGGTTGACATTTGTCCTGTAAAGTTCTCCTTATAAAATGTATGCATACATTAATTATCTACAAGGAGAATCTAAATATGGCAAATGGTACCCTTAAGATACTGCCGGATTCGCAGAAAACGTATTGTAAGTATGCTTATACTTATGGCGGTACTACCTATTCTGATATTCATACGTTTACCACTGGCGGACGCACCTCGCAGTCGATTGCTCCTGCCATTTCGACATCGAAGGTATCGCTTTCAGAACTTAATCCGGCATCTGTTTCGGCCAATAAGGTAATTGCAAAAACGAATGCATGTATGTACGAATATGGTATCAACCAGTTCTATGGCTTCTTTTATCAGGGTGCAGGCTATCCGATGTATTTTAATCAGTATGCCTACAATTCGGTACCTGATAATCATCCGATGTATACCACTCATAATTACTGGCCGTCTTTTTGTGTTAAGAAGGACGGTACATCTGCAATTCGCTGGTTTGAAAGCGCACAGGATCTGCGGACGGCGCTGCCGTATTGCAAGTGTGTGATTGCAGCAGTACATCCGCTGGTGTTTAATGGCAAGTGCGTGCTGAACGAACGAGTGACCGATAACGAGCCTTCTAAATCGCTCATCTATGATCCGCAGAATCCTAACAATGAGAACCTTCGTTTCAAAATTACGGCAGGTAATCCGATGGGAAAAAGCAAGCGTACTCTCTTGGGTCATTTAAAGGGAGTAAGCGGCCAATACATTATGGTCTGCACCGACTCTGCAATGACCATCAAGGTCGCGGCAAACATGATGCAGGACATGAACTGCGACTATGCAGTTGCTTTGGATGGCGGTACCCCGAGCCAAATGCGCATCAAGTCGGGTTATGGTGCGAATGGCAAGGTGACGGCTAATTCGGGAGTGCCTCTTCACACGGCCGTCTGTGCGCACCTTGTATAATCATCAAGCGCATTAATATGTACTATTGAGGACAGTAGTGCTGATCTTATGTTATGATTGGCACTACTGTTTAATTTTCTAAAAATTTAACCGCAGAATGATTTCTGAGGATGGTATCGGTGTGAATCTGTGAGATTCTGCAATGTGCCGTTCTTGTTACAGCCAATGCGTCCTTCACAACGTATAATTACAGCACGGCTTGCGAAGGGATAGAGAGACGAATTGTTCCGCTGTAAGACACTTCCCCATGCTGCGATCAGAGCAGCATGGGGAAGCGTGGTTAAAAAATATTTGAAGGGAAATGTCACATATTACAGTACAAGATTGTTATATATAATATGGAGTAGGAATTATTTCAACTCTGTGTAAACTGGAGTTCAATATCACCGGTATTACCACCCGTCAGCGCGAACCAGATGGAATGTCCGCCACTTAGAGCTAACTTAGCAGGCGTAGACTGGGTCGCAGAAACCGACTGCCAAATACCATTGATCTTGACGGTATAGCTACCTTCCTGAGCACGAGTGGGCTTGATACGAATATAATTTGCGTTAGCGTTAGAGCAATAGATTGCATAAACAACACCGAAATTACCCTTATTGCCATTGCGCTTGAATGGAAGCGTGTTCGTCGGATCTTCGAATTCGCCACTGTTATAGCAATCGATTACACGAGTAGAATTGGCGGTAATCGAACCGGAGACGGGATCGCCGTCCATGTTATTGTATCCGCCCCAACAAAGACGGAAGGGGTTGAGATTGGGAACGGTAACATTGCGTGCAACATTGGAGAAGAGTCCGGTGAAAGAAGTCGAAGCGCTATAGGGGGTACCGCTTGCGGCCAACGGATTCTGCTGATTCAGATCGGCAGCATTGACCAGATTGGTCCAACCTGCTCGCTTCAGCCAATCAGACTGGTACTTCACAACGATGATTTTCAGACGTAAATCGGAGCCGGAATTCACCTTGAAGCGCACGCGAGCATTGCTGATGTACTTGTTAGAAAGAACACCGGTATTGACGAGTGCGGTACATCCCTGATCAGAGTAAGCGGATGTTGCAGGATTGACCGTGAGAGTACGGTTAAGAGAACTTTTCTCAAACGAGGCCATCATACCCTGCTTATAGATTGCGGACGTTGCATTGACCATGGCGGATTTCAGCAGCGTGACGGAACCAGACTGACTAGTCGAAGTGTTCTTAACGCAGATAGCCATAATTACATTAGTGCCAGTGCGATTATGCAGATAATATTCAGCCTCATAGGTCTTGCCAGCAGTCAGCTTAACATTTGTCAGTGCACGACCGTATGCTGCGGTATCCAGCAAAGCGGCGCTGATTCCTTCAGGACCATCGCCCCAGATAAGACCACCATCAATGGTACTGCCGTCATAACTGTTAACCTTATTGATCGTCAGTGTTTGTACACCATACATAAGAATTTCTCCTTTATGAAGTTTGTTCGCGAACAACTATAAAAGAGAAAATAACTCTGCTTATGTAAACAGGAGAAAGGTAGAACTCATATGAAACTAATAGTCCACAGAGCACTCTCGGCCGCTCTGGCACTCAGCCTGTGTTTGTCGAGTGCGGGCGCAGCGTGGTACGGCCGTGATATTCAGCGGCAGGAAAACGGAAATTATGTGCTTTATGAGCCGTACTCGGATAAAAATATCATCGAAACACCGTATCATCTGTACGAACTGACGTATATCGGCAGCGCGGACGGCATGGCAGGCGTTCACAGTACGCAGATTCCGTATTACTGTGCGAAAAACGACAGTGAGATTTTTCTCTGGAATGCAAGCGGTCGAAACATCGTTTCCGACAGCGGACTCCGCGCCACCGGTTTTATCAGTGATGGCGGATACATGGTTGTGCAGAATGTGCAGAACGGTTTATACGGCGTCTGGTCAGCAGAAAAAGGACAGCTTACCGTGCCGTGTCGTTATCAGTCGGTTCGACTGCTGACCGGACAGTATGAGGGCGCCGAAGCGCCGCCGCCGGAAATTGTCGTGGCGGCTACGATGAACGGACAGACATGGACACCGCTGCGCCCCTATGACGGAAAAGTGTTCCTCCCGGGAGAATTTGACGAAATTTCGACGGCTTCCGGTCTCTTGGCTGTCCGCAAGGGTGGACGAACCGCATATTACGATATGCGAGAAGGAACGGCAGCAATACCGCAAACGGCGGCGAACCGCAGTCAGATGAGCGCGTGGGCGGCGGACGAAGTCGAGAAAGCGGTCATGGCGGAACTGGTCCCTGAGGAGCTTCAGCGGCAATATACAAAACCATGCACGCGACAGGAATTCTGTCAGCTGGTTGCGGCAATCACGCAGAAATGTACCGGAAATACTGTTCAGCAGCTGATCGTCTATCGCGGCGGCACAGACAGCAGTTTTACGGACACGGATAATGCAGATGTCTTGGCATGTGCGTCGCTTGGCATTGTGAACGGCGTCGGAAACGGCAGATTTGCACCGGACGCCCATATTACGCGCGAGCAGGCGGCCACGATGCTGGTTCGTGCAGCGGGTATTCTCGACATCCGTGCCAATCGCGAACACACGCCTTTCAATGATGCAGATCGTATTTCGACATGGGCGAAATCGGCCGTGGCCGAGGTCAGCGCCATGCAGACAGAGGACGGCGCTATGGTCATGCAGGGCGTCGGCAGCAATCGCTTTGCGCCGAGCGATCCTTACACACGAGAACAATCAATCATGACCACATACCGGCTGTTCCGGATGGAATGATTTCAAAGCTGTGTTCGAAAATATAAGCCAAGGAGGCGCAGATATATGACCAATGAAGAAATTAAAAGCATTTTAAAGGAAAAGGAGGTAAAGCATTTGTATCATGCAAATACGGTTGCAACGGCTTGTACTTTCTTGGAAAATGGTGGGCTTTTGTCGCGAGGATATGTCGAGGACCACGATCTTTTCCAGACATCACAGATGTCTGATGAAGATGATCAGCAAGTGGATGTATTTTATGATATCTTCTTCGATTCGGTTGATGTTCATAAGCGGGGAAATGATCGCAATAAATATGGCCCGGTAACTTTTGTATATTCTGTTGATGTGATCGACACATTATCCGAAGGGGAACTGCAAATTACAAAAGATAATCCTATTTATTGGGAAGCAGACCTGGCAGAAGAAAAAAGGTACTTTCAGAAGAAAACAGAACTGTTAAATTACTTCGATAAGAATGATTTTTCACAGCATATTACTATTCGGCATCAGTACCAACCACTTTCTTTTGAATATCTGGAAAAAATAGTAATAGATAATCCGAAAATTGACGATACCTCTTACTTTGAAGAAGCATATGCAGCTTTAGAAGAACGTATGAAGGAAAATAAGATAAGAGTACCCTTAAAGATTCGAACGTGCTCTTCAGGGTGTCATTGCAAGAAAACGTACGGACGCTATCAAAAGGGATACTTCTATCATCAGTTTGGTTTGCAGGAAAAGGAGGAACACGATGAAGGGCGCGCCTAATAACAGCAGTTTTCTCAATCAACGTAGGCATCAAGAAGCACCGGAAGATAGTATCTGCAAACGGGATGCCTTCCAGCGTGATCGAGATCGAATTATGCATTCGCGAGCCTTTCGTCGGATGATGCACAAGACGCAGATATTCAATGCCAATATGGGAGACCATTTCCGGAACCGCTTAACCCATACGCTTGAGGTGAGCCAAATTGCGCGCTCTATCGGAAAAGTTTTAGAACTTAATGACGAACTTATAGAAGCAATAGCTTTAGGGCATGATTTGGGACATACGCCATTCGGTCACGTCGGAGAAAAAACGCTGCATAAGATACTTATGCACGGAGAAGGATTAGAAGAAGTGAAGATAGAAGAAGGCTTTAAGCATAACTTCCAATCTCTTCGTGTTGTAGATGATCTTGAAAGCCGATGTGATGATTACTCAGGTATAAATTTGACTCTTGCAGTGCGAGAGGGCATCTTAAAGCATACATCCCTGAAAACAGAAGGCGCTTTGGTTGAATTCCCTAAGGGGCATTTCGAGAATATGAATTTAGAGAAGGAATCTTTCACTTTCGAAGGTCAGGTTGTTGCACTGGCAGACGAGATTGCGCAATGCACACATGATATTGAAGATGGCGTACGGAGTAAACTGATCTCATTTGATATGATCCGTCAAGATCCATTTATCGAAAAAATTACTGAAGAAAACGGAATTTTCCTAAAAGAACAAACGGAAACACCTGCATATGACACACGTGCATTTGTCATAAAGAGTATGGTAGGCTACTTTATTAAAGATGCATGTAAAACATCAATCCCGAAGATTGAAGAGTATATAAATTCGTATTCGCCGGATTATTCGTCGCTATACAATTGTATCAATAAAAAATGTATTATGCTGTCACCAGAAGTCGAATACAACCGTAAAAGGATTTATAAAGAGCTGATCACCAATCGAGTAATCTGTTCTGAACAAATCAGCATTTCGGATGCAAAATCAGAATACCTGATTAAGCAGCTCTTTCGAGCGTTTTATACACATCCGAAACAATTGCCAGACTATGTGCTGGAAAAATACTGCAAACGAAATGACATGGAAATGAATAGAGCCAATTTAAAGGAGGACATGCTGCGAAAAGATCCTAATTTTATCCGAACGATTTGTGACCATATTGCAGGGATGACAGATCAATTTGCGGCGAGAGAATATAATCATTTGTATGTTCCTGAGTATAAATGATTTCGAACACTTTCGTTTGCTATTGATGAGATGCTGGGGTTCAATAACGAAAAAACAATAAAATCGAAAAATAATAGTGAAATCAGTTTACATTTAAATTCGAATATTCTCCTTAGAGAGTGTATGCATACAAAACTAACAATAAGGAGAAAAGCATATGAAATATACTGCACTTCCAAGTGCCATGAGTTATAGTGGCGGTAAACTGATTTATTCTAATAATCCAGAAGCAATTAATCGTAAGCATATTGGATATCCACTCCGTAATGCTGGTAAATTTACTATCGGTACAACGATTGCGAAGGGTGAAGTGGTGAATTTTGAATATTACCATGCCAATTATACTGGAGGATCTTTACAGATTGCTGTTGCTTTAATTAATGATAGCGGAAACGCAGTCAAATTTAAGGTAGCCCGCGAAGGCGTTGCCAGTGGTAATGTCAAAAATACTGCAACAACCAGCATAGCTGCAAAATGCAATGAGGCATTTTACCAGTCATCCGCACGGTGGGATACTATACCCAATGGACAGACATATTTAGTAGCTAATAGTGGAACTCTGGCATCTGATGAGATGGCGAATGGCAAAGTGGAGATTTCACCAGTTGATGGCACACTTAAAGCACGAGTAGTATTCTACGATCCCCAAAAAAATGTACAAACTCAGGCTGCGTCTTTCAAACGTGCTACTGATGATGAAAAGATGCGAACTACAGCATTATTCCGCTATAATCACCGTTCTATCGCATTGAATTTGGCTAATAATCGCTATAAATCATTTCTCCTATTTCCTGCTAATGAGATTAGCAATTGGAAAACGTTCAATAAGGGAGAATATCCACAAAGTGCGTCTGATCCAACCGCGGGCATTGATGGCATTGGTACACAGCAGATGAATGATGCGGGTGTTACGACCCTCGATACTCGTTGGCTGCTGCTTGGTAATTATGCAATGATTTACGATTTGAATCTTTCTGGCTGCAACGGAAGAAAAATTAAATTTTCTAAGCCAAACGATTCGCCTGGTGTCATTATGGCAAGGGCAAATAATGGTACATGGTATGCGAAAAAGCTTTCTTTCACATACGACGCATCTACTACTTCTTTGCTTCAGCTCATTTTGATTGGTGGTAATTCGGGTGATGTAATAATGGAAATCCTGTAAAATAATAAGAAACGGTACTGAAATTTTTACTTCAGTACCGTTTCCCTTGCTGTAAATCTTATGGAAATACATTGAGATAAAAGTACATCAAAGAAAGGGCGCGATGAAAATAAAGATACACAAGCTGCTGAGCCTGCCGCTGGCCGCGCTGCTGCTGAGCACGGCGTTCGCGGCGGAGCCGGAATGGAAAGAAGTGACCGATGCCGGGCAGTTGTTCGGACTCGGGGAATACGCGGCGGACTGGGACGCGCAGACGCAGACGCTTCGGCTGTATACGGACGAGCGGGGAACGCTGAATGAGTTCCGCACAATCGAACACGTGCTTGAGCAGCCGCAGCCGACGCTTTTTGAGCGCGATGCGTATTTCCTGCTCCCGCGCGATGGGAAATATGCGATTTTCAGCCGCGATGGAGAACAGCTCACCGCGTACCGATATAATGGTGTGGAGTTCTATGGAGATGTTGCAGTCGGCACTTTTTCGCCGGATGATATGACATTGTGGGACGCTGACCTCATCGACCTGAAAACGAAGAAGGTCATTGCATCGTCCGGTGCCGGAGAGCCGATAGGGGTCTCGCCGGACGAACGCTCGTTTACCGTGGGAGATACGGTTTATGACGCGGACGGCAATATCCTGTTTCAGACCGAAGTGGGGAATATCGTGTCGCCTGAAGTCCGGGAAACGGCGCAGGGCGTGCTGTGGATTGGCAGCCGCGATGGGAAGAACGCGCTTTACTATGATAATACCTGTGTCAGCGGGCAATATGATGACATTCAGCCGTATGATATCGGCGACACGCAGCTGTTTACGGCGTCGTCGGACGGGACAGAAGTGCTTATTGATACGGACGGCCGGGAAATCACGAAAACCACAGGCGATATCATGCTGCTCGCGTCCGGCCTCGCCGCAGTGGCGGACGGGAATACCGTGACATACTGGAACCAAGGCGGTCAGGCGTCGTTGTTTGAGCAGTATGCGGAGGTACAACACTTTGCCGGTGAGAGAACGGATGCTTTCGACCGCGTGCTTGTGCAGACCAAAGAGGGAAAGTGGGGCGTCGTGCTGCAGGACGGCGCGGTGCTGCTTGCGCCCGAATTTGACGGCGTAACGAACGTGGTCGGGAGCAATTCGCTTTGCGTACTGCAAAACGGGAACACGCGGCAGATTTGCAATCTGGACAGCGGCACAGCGCTGAACATCCCGGCGGAGGGCGAAATCTGCACGGGCGAGGCGTTTGATGTCGGCACGGCGGACGAAATCGCCTGCGTTATCACCCTGCCGAACGGCGTGCGTACAGCCAGCCTGTACGACAAGAACGGCACGCTTCTGCGCGAAAATATCCGCGCCGCATTCCGGCAGAATGGGCAGACGCTGTATGCGCAGGTGACTGAGCCTGCGGCGGACGGCTACACCGAGGTGCTTACGGACGAGGAGGGCGCCGTATTGTTCGCCGCCCCGAGCGGGCAAATGGTGACGTATGTCGCCCCGGCGGTCATCTGCACCGCCAAAGCGGGGATAGAAACCTTCGCTGCCGACCGGTCGTTTCTTCGCGTGGATTTCACCTCGGCAGCGCCGGTCAGCAGAGAAAAGCTGTTCGAGAAAAGGACAATCGGCGTTATTCTGCTTGCGGCGGCAGGATTGCTAAGCATTGGGTATGCAGTATATCGCAAACACAGATAGAATATATGCTGTATACACTTGCTATATAAAAAGATAGTTGACTTTATCTGAATTAGAGCTTCCCTCTAATTTTCCCTCTCAGCCACCGCTTTTCGTCCACAAACGACCGGATCTGCACGACTACCCTATCCCCTACTCTGAACTCGTCATCGCTGAACTGCTGCGCGTACCGGCAGACCACCGTACAGCCGTCGGTCAGACGGCAGAATACACCGCCGGCATACTTGCTTGAGATCGTGCCGATACGGCTGGAGCCTACGGGATGCCGCAGTTCGGCGTGAACATACGGATCGGTGCCTACATCGCGGACGGACAGGGCAAGAATATCCTCGCTCACGCTCAGCACTTTAGCCTGCAACTGCTGTCCGGCGCGGTACTCCTCACGCATATCGGCCAGATAGGTATAGCTCATTGCCTGCTGTCCCATCGTCACATCGAAGCCGCAAGCCGTCACTGTAATGCGGGTCGGACCACAGGCCAGCACAGACGCCGAAACCACATCTCCCTCGGTAATATGCTGTACATTCAGCGCGTGCCACCGCTGCTGCTCCAAAGCGAGCGAACGCGCCGCGACCGCACATTCCCCCTCACGGTCTACGCCGATGATGATGTAGTCGATTTCCGCGCCAATCACACTGTTCGGGTTGATGCCGGTCGGCTCCAGCCAGAACAGCGGCAGCGGGATCAGCACCTTCACCAGATGCCGCATGACTACCATGCAGGTCAGTGCCTGTTCCATGTTCTCATCGGTCGGGAACGGAATGGTTTCCAGACCAATTACCGTGTTCCGCAGCAGCGAGCGTGAAGAAAACGAAGCGTAAATTGCGTTCCACTCCTCGCGTTCCTCGTCAGACAGGTTGCGGTCAAGTTCTGCAAACGCAGTCGCATTGAACTCCCGGCACGAGGTCGAAAGTCGTTCCAGCAGTTCTTTGGTATCAATTTTCATGAATTTTCCCTCCGTTATGTTGTTTCAGTGTCAGTTTTCCGTTCTGTTCCAGATACGCCAACAGACAGGACAGATCAGACGGTATGCGCCCGGCCTGCGTCGCGTCCTCCAGCAGCAGAACCGTGAGCGTGGATGCAGGCTCTGCGACAATATCGCGCTCCGGCAGTGCGAACATTTTCTGTTCCCGCGAGAGATAAAACACTCGCGCCAGCAGACCGGACTGCGCACCCAGTGCGTACAGTGAATTTCGCGCTGTGCGTTCAAAAATCGGCAGCTCTCTTGGGAAAATCGCCAGAATGAGATCTATCGCATTCGGGATAAACGGCTCATATTGCGGTCCGACTGCCGTGATCACGCCGTCAAATTCCCGCAGATAACCCGCGTCCCGAAGCTGGCGGCAGATGGGGCCTATCGCGTTAGGTGAAGTACCAAACTGCCGGTGCAGCAAGGTCAGTGCCTGACTTTTTCGCATACAGTCGGTCTTTTTCAGCACTTCCAGCAGGTATTTCTGCTCCGGACTCCAAAATCTCATGTGGAAAACCTCCGTTTCAGGCGATTTGCCACCGGATCAAGCATTTCCTCGCTGCGGGACTCCATCAGGCAGCTGAACAGCACCTTGGCGGCGTACACGATGGCGTTCCTGCGGATTTCCAGATCATTGGCCTGTATCCGCAGCACCGCCGCCTCGGCAATCTCAAAGGTCAGTCCCCACAGCTTTTCGCGCACATAGTCCTGCGGATAGGTGCAGTTGCCGATGCGAAGTTCGCTGCAATAATACAGCCAGTGCAGACAGTCGTCCAGCAGGTTACGTTCCGCATCTACGAAATCCTGAAATTCTGCTCTGCGTTCTATCTCCTGCAATTCCGCACGTTCGTGTGTCTTGCCGATGAACGAACTCTCCTCAGTAAAACTGTTTTCTGTATTTCTTATCTCTTTCTTACTTGTGTGCGGTTTCGGCAGGTCTTGAACTGCGGTTTTCGCACCTCTTGATGTGCCGTTTTCGCAGGTCTTGTACTGCAATTCCGGCAGGTCTTGTGGAACTGCTTTTAACTGTTCTGTGTTTGTATCCGGCATTTCGGAGCAGTTTTTCGTATCCATATCTATATCTTGTTCATTTTCCAGACCTGCATTTTCGGCAGGTCTGCTTTTGTTTGCGGAGAACGGTGCGCAGTCGTAGGCAAACGCCGCTTTTTCGGCGAAAACCACTTCGGCCAGATAAATACGGTTCGGCAGACCGCGCCCCTGCCGCTGCTCCCAGACAAGATGCTTTTCGGTCAGCTCCTTAAAGCAGGCAATCGCCTTGCGATAGGAAATCTGCATTTCCCGTGCCAGATCTTCGCGGGTGTAAATAACATAGACCTCGCCGTATCGGTTCACCCAGCCGTTGCGCCGGGAAAGCTGAAACCGGTTGAGCAGAAACGTATACGCTACCTTGCTTTCCAAGGTAATATCCGAATAGCCGCTGTCGCTGAACAGCCAGCGCGGCATCTGCATATGGTAATACGATATGATGTTGTTCAGCTTCATCAGGCCGAAAGATGGGCGATTTTCGTTATTTTCCTGTTTCATATGTCTTTTTCTCCTTTGTTCAGTGCGTCTTGTATTTCTTGCAGCTGCTGCGCAGTCAGTGCCGGAGCGAAACAGCCTTCCTCTTTTTCAAAGTGAAGCAAATTGGCATAAACAGCTTGTGCAGCAGAGCGTTTCGGCTGTTTGGTCTGCGCCGTTCGGGGCTCTTCTTCCATCTTGTTCGTTTTGCCATGATACTTCGCGATAGACAATGTTCGCAGCTTTTTGAAATCTGCAAACTCCGGCGGCGTGACCTTATACAGCAGCATAGGAAGCTGTCCGCGCAGCATGACGATACTTTTCGCATTATCCAGCCGCAGAACCTCGTCCGGCTGCATCAGCGCCCGCTGTGTATTGCTTCGCGTCTGCGAATACGGACGGGACAGGTTCGCCACCGGCGAAAACAGCGGCGTCTGCGGCTGTTGATTATTCGTAACGCGAATGGTGGTCATACCGCATTTTTCGCTGACGAACTGCGCGCTTGTCGTATCGTTCACACCAAGACAGATCGTCGCGTCACAGCAGGCCGTGATCTCCTCCCATTCGCGGCGCGGATAAATATCGGCGAGCTGTGCGATGGACTGCACGATGACGATACAGTTCATGCGGAAACCGCGTGTGAACGCGATGGAACGCTTGAAATCGCCCAGTTTTCCGATGGATGGAAACTCGTCCAGTACGAAATTCACCGGCACCGGCAGCTTGCCGTCCTCTGTTTCGCGCCGCGCGTACTGCTCCAGCCGCGAAAATATCATCGTGAAAAACAGCGAGGACAGAAATGCGTAAGTATGATCCTGTGCGGACAGGATACAGAAATAAGCGCAGGGCTTGTGTCCGGGGAGCGTCAGGTCGATCGTGCTGTCTGCCGTGAGTGCGTCTACCAGCTTGTCCTGAAACACATTCAGACGGTTGCCCAGACCGATCACGATATTGCCGCGTATGTTCTCCTTCGCCTGCAAAAACAGCCCGTAAGGGCCTTTGGCCGGGTGTCCGGCGGGCAGCAGCTTGATCTCGCGGTCGATTTTCTCCAATCTGTTTTCGGTCAGCAGCGAAAGTATCCGCCCGAGCCGCCGCTGTGACAGCGGAAGCACGTTTCCCGAAACGTCTTTATCGTTCTGCACATAGTACAGCAGTGCGGTAAGCAGGTTCAGTTCGGCTTTCGCCCAGAAATCCCCGGCTTCTTTCTCGGACGAGGTGTTGTTGATGATGGTAGCCGCGATGATCGGAATCAGGCGTTCGTCATAGTCGGCTTCGCCGATGCAGTTCCAACGGTCGGAGTGTTCCATCTCAAGCAGGTTGAACACGCGGACTTCGTATCCCATATCAGCGAGATAACCGGCGGTGCTTTCATACAGCTCGGCCTTGGGATCGGTAAGGATCATGCTTTCTCTGCGCTTGACGCACTGGAAGATCATCGGGCGCACAAAGCCCCAGCTTTTGCCCGTACCCGGTGCGCCGATCACCAGCATATTTCCGGCAAGACCTCTTTTGCTGCTTGACGCGATGTACAGCGAAAAACGGTTGTCGTCCAGCGGATTATCGCGATGCTTGCCGTATATCGTGCCGGTGAGGTCATCCAGCCTGCCTGTTTCCAGTACCGCTTTCATTTCCTCCGGCTTCATAAAGCGCGAGGTGCCGTGTGTGCCGTCTGGCAGAATGTCAAAGCCGCGCTTGTCGTGTACCGGGTGGTATCCGGACAGCCAGTTAAAGCCTCTTCTCGTCAGCAGACACGCCAGAACGAGCAGTGCGGCGGTGAGTCCAAGTCCGGTGAGCGTGAACGGCGCGATCAGATTGCGGAACGGGTTTACCACCCAGATGCTTGTGATATTGCTGTTCGCATCCATAGACTGCCGGATACCGAGCCGCACCGAGTTTACGATCATGCCGTAAAAGTACCAGCCCATACCGCCGAGGACGGCATACAGCCGCCAATCTGCGCTGTGCTTGGCTTGCCAACGCTCCAGACGCTTATCCAGGCGTTGTTCCAGTTTGGCAATTCGTTCAGACAGCGGTGTCATAGGTCAGCACCCATTTCGAGAATACAGAGAGCCTGTTCGTCGATCACCGCAACATGGAAAAACGGCGGCGGAAAAATCTGCGTCAGAAACCGTTTCTGACTTTCAAACGCCGCAAGCAGCAGACCATGGTATCCGGCGGCACGGGCCTGCTGCGCCGCACGGAATACCTGACGCAGCTCCATATCCGCGACAATGCGGGCCGGAAACTGAAAGTCCGCGCTGAAGAAATCGCAGTCGGATAAATGTGTGCCTGTTATCGGTGCGCCGAGCATTTTCGCCAGACGGGGACGGTAGTTTGCCACCTGCATCAGCCGAAGCTGCAATACGCCGTCCTTGTTGCACGGCAGCAGATATGCCGGACTGATCTGCTGATAGAAACGGGCGTAGCTGACGCGCTTGCCGGTGCAGCTCGTCTGTTCTTCCAGCAGTGCGCGGTAAATATCCGTGTAGCTGCTCCCGCACAGCAGATACGCCTGCTCAGTGCAGCTGCTGCCGAGCATGGCAGACTGCGCACAGTCTATCTCGCGCTGAATGATAACCCGCTGTGCCGTCTGCGGATAATGCACGGCGAACATCGTGCCGCCGAGCCGCAGGAAACCGGACACGAGGCTGATGCCTATCGGGTGCTGTCCCTCTCTGCCGCGCAGCACCGATGCCGAAAGATACCCGTCTTTCCCTCGCAGTGCAGCAAGCGAATCCGCGAATGGGTCAATGCCGGCGGCATACATGGTAAGTATCACAGCGGCGTTTTCAAATCTGCGATTGACACGCTGCGTATGCCGGTCTGCCTGCATGGGAAATCCCTGTTCGGAGAGCCGTGCATAACCGGCCGGTGTCAGCCGCCAGCCGTATGCCGCCGAGTACGGCCGCAGATACTTTTGCTGTACCAGCGCGGTCATAACAGACGGCCGGAAAATGCGGCGAAAATTGTGTTCACACTCACAATCTATGTTCTTGCACCACCCGATGAGCCGCATCACGGGCAGTATGGTTTGTATGCGCAAATGATCACCTTTCTTTCTGAAATTACCGCCCTATCTTACCAGGTCGCGGTAATTGAGTTTGTGCTTTTGCAAAATTGAGAACTATTGATGTTGATTTCTCTCGTTTTATTCCAACAACGCAAGTAAACCAAAACAAAAACGCCATTTTATTTTGACCTCTCACACAGGCGGTACTACCGCCCGTGCAGAGGCCCTTTTTTACCGCCCGATCCACGTTTTTTTCATTTCAAAATAAGGGACTGCAAGGACTTCAGTAAAACCCTTTCCGTCCGGTACGCTGTCCAGAATCAGGCTGACCGTTCGACTGTCATCGTCCTCGAACAGCACGCCTTTCAGCGCGTTCGTCACGCACTTCCATTCCTTGTTGTCTGGGTCAAATGTGCGGCCCGTGTACCGGCGGTCGGTGTGTTCGGTGATGATAACAAAGGCGCGGTCGTACCACGGGAGCGTGCCGCCTGATGCACGGTGGTCATGCAGCATTTGGAGCAGTGTACTCTCAATGTATCCGGTCACGCGTTGGCGGTTGCTCTGCAGGAGCGCATTCAGGCGAATGTGTGTCCAGCCGTCACGGGTGACCTCCACCGCACAGCGTTCCTCGGCATAGTACGGCAGGATATGCGCCTCGCAGCCGCGCTTTTCCGATTTGAGAAACGGGCTGAAATACCGCCGCGCCGAGAGCGTTGTATTCTCCAACGTGCAGAGCAGTTCATTCGATAGACAACTGCGTTTATATGCATCGTCTGCCTGCTCAAATGCTTTCGTCAGCCGCGTCAGCTTTTCCAGTTTGCTTTCGAGTTCATTCATCATTCGGGACTTCCTCCTTTGTCGGGTGTCTGCGGCGGCGCGCTTCTTCGATGTGCTGCCGCTGGCGGATACGGGCAATGTCGCGCGGGTCGGTGGTAATCAGCTCATGCTCGCGCGGGGACGCAATGATCTGCACACCGAGCCGGTTCCGTCCGGCGCACAGCAGAGCCTGTCCGCGTGTGAAATTGGCGTGCATCTGCATTTCTTCGTCCGTCAGGTGGTAGTGCTGCTGAATGAGCGCGGCCTCTTCGGGTTCGGTCATCAGCGCGAACTTGATACGGCTGTTGTTGAGCAGTGCTTTGCCGAATTTGCCGTTTTCCAGTGCAAAGAAGTCCTCCAAGTCCTGCGAGGCGGCGATAGCGGACGCGCTGTAGCCGCGCACCGTCTTGAACAGTTCCAGTACGAACTCCGCTGCCTGCGCATTAGAGCCTGCGCCGATCAGCGACCATACCTCATCGAGAATGACCACCTTGTTTTCCGCGCGGGACATACGGCAGTAATCCAGACAGATGTCCGCCGCCAGAAGTGTGCCGAACGGCAGCAGTTCCTTGCCGATTTCCGAAATATCCAGCACGATATATTTGTTATTCATGTCAATGTTGGTCATGCCGCCGAGATTTGCCGCCGAACCGGTCACGAAACGGCTGAGAATACCGGCAAGCGGCCGTGTTTCCTCGCGTTCGTTCAGCAGTTCATAGAAATCTGCCGGTGTGGGCTGCGGTCTCAGTTCGCCGTATTCGTCATACAGGCTGTCATTGCTGCGCGTAATGCCGAAACGCTCATACAGTCGCATAAGTTCCACGTCCAGACGGCTTTTCTCGTCCTCGGTCAGACCGCGCCGCAGCAGCGAAAAGTAAATGTGCAGACGGCTGATCTTGTCCGCAAGCAGAGAATCTTCACGGGTGCGGGTGCGCGTCAGTTCGGCGTTTACGTCCAGCGTCCGGCGGCGGATTTCCAGAAAGTTGATGCAGTCCGTAGAGGACGGCGCGAGTTTGATGTACAAACCGCCGATGGCCTCACACGCCGCACGATACTCATAGCCTTTGTACGGCACGATCAGGAAAACCTGCTTGCTCTGCTGTCGATAGCGCATGGCGATGAGCTGCAACAGGTAGGTCTTGCCTGCACCGGACATACCGAGAACGGTCATATTGGCATTGCTGTATCGGTTTCCGTCAAAAATATCGAACATACAGACCGCATGATTGCGCAGGTCCTCACCGATGAGGATACCGTTCTGTTCGCAAAGCTCCATCGAATAGAATGGAAATGCGCCTGCCGCACCGGAAAGCAGCGTGTTCCGTCTGGCTTTGCGGGCGATCTCCGGTGCAGGAGCGACTACCGGCAGGAATGAGTGAAACGCCTGTTCCTCCACGTAGTCACAGCGTTTGCAGATAATATCCTGTGATGCGCAAAGGCGTTCGACCTCAGCCAGACGAGTATGCAGCAGTTTCTCATTTGCGGCCGTGACCTCAATGAGCGTGTACATATCGTAATAGTCCTCGTTTGCCGTGTTCATCTGCTGCTTGATGTACTGTCCGGCGTAAATCGCGCTGCCTATCTGCTCATAATCGGCGCGGGTGTCGTCTACATCACGCATACGGCTGCGGCTCCAGATGGTGGAGTTTGCGACTTTCGGCAGTATTTTCTCGCGCGGACGGCGAAGAAGGGTTGTCGAGAGAGAAATACCATCGCCCATGCCGACCAGTGCCGCCAGCCAGCCACCGCGCACAAGGCTCTGATAGCCGTAACCGGCAATATAAAGGTAGGCGTGATACACGCCGTCTATCACCAGATAGTCGCGGTGCGTCATGTCGCTCGCGGACGGACAGATGAGATCCATTACGCGCGTTGTACCGTCTGACTGTTCGGATTTCAGCTTGCTTTTCTTAGGCCTGCGGCGCTTCTTTCTGCGCTTTTTCTCTTTGCGTGTCGGTTGTTCCGCAATTTCAGCATTTTCTTCAACATCGGTTTCTTCCGGCATATCCTCGATAGGAATACCGAAATAGTCCTCCATCATCAGCCGGAAATCCACCGGCAGCTTGATGTTCCGCGCGGTCTGCTTGCACAGCATGGAAAAGACGGTTTCTACCATCTGATTGTCGATGTACTGCGGTTCTGCAACGGTAAGCCCACATCGAGCAAGGTAGCCTTTGGCGGTATCCGCAATCTGATAAAGCGCGTCTGCACGCTGTTCGGGTGTCTTGGCCGCCGGAGCCATGTCCGGTTCAAAGCGATACGCCACAAAAAAACGTGTTGTGAACGCGCCGCCCTGGATCATACCGCGCACCTGCTCGATGTTGTCCTCAATACACGCGCGACAGCTTGCATCCGTTTCGTTTTCGGCGCACTCGCTCATACGGCGCGTGTACTGCTCCACATCGACCGGCTGTGACAGACAGAGAAACTGTACGCTGCTCGGCGCGATTTTGAGCCATGCGGCCAGTGCGCCGACGATACGAACACGCTCTGCGGTGCTTTGCAGGAAAAAGTTCATCGGCAGCACTTCAAACAGTCCGACCAGTCCGCCGTCTCTTGTGTGAATGATGCCGCGGTCTATATCTGCAATCGGCAGACTGCCTTGCAGGTCATCGCTTGCGGCGTCGCGCTTTTGCGGGCTTTGTACGCCAAAAATCGCGTCTTTTATGGTCATATTTGATCATTCCTCCCTTGTTTAAGATGATTCTGCGGTGCCTGCGCCAGCGGAAATATACACTGAGAAAGCGGCTGAGCGAGTCGTCACGGATACCGAGCAGCGCAAAGCCGCAGACCGGCACCAGCAGGCACAGCGAGATCACCAGCTTTATCGTGAGCGATACCGCAAGCTGACGGGCGATCAGCATACAGATACCGAGCGTCGGCGCGGCAAGCAGGACCGCTTCGATGCAGTTGCGCAGTTCAAACATACCGAATACGCGGCCTGCATCGGTGAAGTTCGCCGGAATAAAATAAGTATCCTCGTTATCCATCTGCTATCACCTCGGTTTCCGGAACAGCCAGAAACAGCCGTCCTTTCTGTTCGCGGTAGTCCGCGATAGCGGCGGCCGCATTAGCACTGCGACGCAGCAGCACGACTTCCAGTGCGCGCGTGAGCTGCTCTTCGATATGCGGTGTCAGCGGACAGTCCATCAGCTCAATCTGACTGATGCGCTGAATACTCACGCCGCTGGCTTGTGCCAGTTCGGCCAGTGAAATACGGTGTTTTACGCGAAAAACTCTAAGTTTCAGAATTTTATCGCAGCGATATTCTGTTTCCATTCGTTCCTCCTAACCCAGTACCCAGAAAGGCCCACCGGCGGCGGCACCCTTGTTGCACTCGTTCAGAAAAATATTGATGTCCCACTCCTTTTGACTGCGTTCGTAGCTGGCGCAGTCCGCAACCAGGATTTTGCCTTGGCTTGTGATACCGCGCAGCACGATGAAATGCCCGCCGCGCGTGAAATGTCCCCGACTCATGATTGCCACGACAAGTTTTCCGTCCTGCAAAGCCTGAATCAGCAGCTTTTTGCTCTGCCCGATACCGCGGCAGGGAACACCCCAGTGCGCCGCGCCGTCCGGAATCAGGCTGTGATAACTGCCTGAACCCTCGCATCGATGGCCGGTCTTGACCGACCACTCGCAGACCTCTGGCGGTGTGACCGTTTTGTTTGTCAGCGTGGAAATACAGATAGCAAGCGAACTCGGCCCACAGCCTGCGCCCGCAATCGTGTTGGTGCGGCCGTACATCTGACTGCCCCAGCGGCTGTCATACTGGCTGAAATACACGACATTTTTGGAATTTCCGCGTCCGGTGAATACAATATCGGACAGATCTTCGTCTGCGGTGTTGTCCGAGGAACCGACCGGCGCGGCGTAATCGCTGTCTGCAATCGTGTCCGCAATCAATGTCGTCCAGTCGCGCTGCTGTTCATCAAAAGCCAGCTTGTCCATCAGCTCGTCCGGTGTCATGTCGTAAATCACCAGAATATGCCCGACAAGCTTGCCGTCCTTGTACTTCGGTTCCAGTTTGTACTGCATTTTGTCTTTCATCGTCTGCACGATCTTGTCCTCATCGAGCAGAGCAACGTCCTGCTCGTGCAGGACTGATGTAATGGCAATCTGCCAGTAGTCATTCGTGTTCCCGAGCCGGGTTTCCACTGAGATAAACCCGAGGTCTTTCGGCAGAAGCGACACGAACAGCTCTACGGCCTGTTGTTCCAGCGAACGCTGCCGTTTCCACGAGGCGTTTAAGTTCTGTGCCTGTGCGGTCATTTCCTGTATATCGGCAGATTTGACGCTTGGCGCGTCAAAAAGATTGCACGGTATCGCCGCGAGAAACAGCAGCGGTAAGCCGAAAATCACGGTAGCTGCCGCAAGCACGGGTCTCACAAGATGCTTTCCGGCTTCGATTGCTGTGGCAGCTGCGGCGCCGTGCGGTCCGCCGGACCATGCGGCGTGTGCGATGCGTGCCGCCGCAACCGCTCGTTTACGGCTTGCGTTTTCGTCCTGCATGGCGTTCCTCTCCGTTCTGCGGTGTTATGTTGTTTGATTTCACCGGTTCGGCACTGCGGCGCAAGGTGCGCGGCTGACTTACCGGTGAAACGGGATTTTCCGGCGCAGTCTGTGCTTTCGGCGGCTGAACTGTGGGTTTCGCGGGTGCAACCGGAGAAATATCCGGTCTTGCGGCGGCAGAAGTGCCGCGGTTGCGCTGCGGTGTAATGTCCGGTTTGACGGCAGCAGAATTGTATTTTGCCTGCGGTGCAGTGTCTGACCGGACAGACCGCATACCAGATGTTCTGTGGCTCGACTCTACGTTCTGTGTGGTTTTGTGGACAGACTCTACATTCTGTGCAGTGCCGCCAAGTTGAGCAGCCTTCGGCGCTACGGCACGTTCAGATGTCTGCATGATTGCAGAGGAACCATAATTTCCGGTATTGTGGCCAAAACTGCCGACCTCGGTTTGTGCAGAAGAATGATTTTCCATATGCTCTGCGGTTTTCGCTTCACGAATTCCTGCGGGACGCGGCGGTGTTACCGGACTGATACGTCCGGACTGCTGACCGTGTGTGCCGCCGTTCTTCTCGGTCTGTGTGCTGTGTTCGATGGACTGCGGCTGAACCGAAGTATTTTCTGCGCTATGTTCCGCCGCCTGCGGTGCAATAAAATCGTGCGACATGGCACTATGAATTTGCATTTGCGGCGTATTCTGCGTGTTGTTGACGCTCTGTGTACCTGCAACATTCGGTGTTCCTTGAACGGCAGATGCGCCGTGCGGGACAACCGGCGGTCTTGCGGACTGCGGAGAAACCGGCGGCGGTGTTTTCGCAAAATCATGCGGCAGGGGCCGTATCTGCGGCGCGACCGGTGTAATTCGCGCGGCACCGGAATGTGCCGGATTGCTCATGGTCACAAAATCGCCGTCCGTGAAATCGTCTGCGTCAATGCTGATGTCTGCATATTGATGCGGCATATGGGACGATGCAGTATGCCGCGCAGACGAACCATAGGAAGAATTACTGTTCTGCTGCGTATTGTTCTGCGTACTGCTGCCAGACGATGCAGAAAGCTGTGAAGGCTGTCCGTTACCGACTTGTCTGTCCATGCCATAGGCCAGCGGGCCGGACGGCGGAGCCGCAGCCGTATTGGTGGGGTGCGGCGGATTCGAGATCGTGTTTTTGATAAACGATGCCGCGTGATGCACTAGCATGGCACTGAGCATACCCGGAATGTGATGATGCCCCAGCGGGTCACCGGTGATAGCCGGATTGAGTCCGATACGCAGGATAATGCTGTCCATCTTTTTCGCCACGCGGACAATGCCTGTGATGAGCATGATCCACGGCACGATTGCTACACCGGTTGGCGAATTGGACATGGCGGACAGCAGCATTTTCACGAACATCACATTCAGCACCATGAGCGTACACATAGATGCGAACATTCTCAGCCAGCCGCGAAAAATCTCTGCAGTGCTTTTCGAGCCGCCCATTGCGAACGCCAGCGGCGCGCAGTAAATGAGTACGCATAGGATGACGTATCGTTCCGCGACCTCGAAAAACAGCTTGATGATCTGCCACTGGATATACACATTGACTACGATGACCACAAGCCAGCCCGCGTTTGGCAGTTCGCTGAAGAAATCCTCGTTGAATGGCGTAAAAGTCACGGCTTTCGGCACTTCCAGCATCCGCATGATAACGGCAGAAAGGCTAAGCGCGATATCGCATATCTGCCTGCTGCATACAAGCAGAAAGCTGAACATAGCTGTTCGCAGGAACAATCGTCCCGGTTCCTCTGCTTCGATGCCGACATCGGAGACCATGGAGCGCAATGCCTGATATGCCAGATTGCCGATGAGCAGTGCCCAGCCGACCGCAAGCAGAATGGTGGCAATGTCCTTGATGACCGGTACGCAGGACGCAAAATACGAGGTATCTACGCGCAGCAGAGTCATAAGCTGCCGGAGCAGCTTCTCCACCATCTCGTACCACATCGTTGCCAGCCATTCGAACAGCGCTTTGATAAGTTTTTCGAGAATGAGATAACCTCCTTTCTCTTGTCATAATGTATTGAATTTTGTATAATATAGTTAATCCAGCGTCGCCAGACCGTTGAACAGCGGGCGGACGTAAGCGATAAATGCGCCGATGCCGTTGATAATGACCCACGCGAGCCAGACACGTTTAAGCCAGTCCCAAGCCTGATCTGCTTTCTGCTGCGTGCCGGACATTTTTGCGCCGATGACTGCAACAGCGGACATCAGACCGGCGAGCACCGTGGAAACGCCTGCGATTTTGGTGTAAACGTCTTTGATAATGCGGTTTGCGGCGGTCCACATATCTTCGACCGCGAAAGCGTGCGGCAGAAAAAGGGCTGCCAGAAGCAGCAGAATCAGTGCAATGCGGTACGCAAGAAAGACGCGCCGCATAAGCTGCGAATAGTTAATAGAAAGATGGATTTTGTTCATAATTCTGAAGGTTCCTTTCGATAAAATTTGACGCGAAAAAAAGAAAAACGGAAGCTGAATGAGCTTCCGTTTCTTATTTAATTTCCTGACCGATTACACATGGCCGGCAAGACGGCTCGTTGGCAATGCAGGTCAGCAGGGTGATGCGATTGTCTGCGGTGGGATTGAGAACGGCGGTGTTTGTCGCCGCAATCCGTCCGGCCGAGGTAACGCGGTACGTCCGCACACCAAGCGAAGTGCGGTAGGTAATCACATCGCCCACTTGTACGTCTTTCAGCGTACCGAAATACGGCCACGAGCCGCGGTTATGGCCGCAGAGAGCTACATTGCCGTTCCAGACCGAAGTGCCGTCTACATGACCGGCACCTTTCCGCATACTTTCGTATGTTGCGCCGGGATAGACATACGCGAACAGCTTGCGATTGCCGATGGATACCGCACCGAAATGACCGTTTGTGACGGTGAGCTGCGTTTGAGCCGTATAACTGCCGCTTTCTGCGCCTGCCAGCCGATTGAACGACACGTTTTCCATGCCGTTCAGCTTTTCGTCTGTGTTGATCTGCTGTTCCACGGAGTCACCCCACGGATCAACATACGAACCGACCGGAATAACAGGTGAGCCTTCGCGGGGCGCTGTGCTTTCCGCGCCCGTCCCCATACCGGCGGACGGAACAATGATAGCTGTACCGCCGGAGTTGTCCGCGCTGTCAATATCCAGCGCACGATTGGACGATGTGGGTGCGTAGAAATGGTTCGGGTACAGGTCTGCGGAGTAGTGATACGCAAGGGCAGACGCAAACGGGAACGTAAAAATGCCGCACATGAACGCCGTGCAGCATAACAGTTTGTGTTTCATGGAAACCTCCTCCTAAATGAAAACCTCGCCGCTTGTAATGAACGGCGAGGTTTTTGCGAACATAATTGAATAACGTAGTTTATAGGGCTTTTAACAGGAATGCCATATACAGAGGGAGGGTTAGAATCTGGTCATTGCGCCCAATATTATAATCTCCAAGTTTAATAGCATGGGAAACATGATATTTTTCCGGGTGACGCAGGATGGTTTTAGTGCTTTTGGTGTTTCCATCCGATGCTTTGACCTCTACAAGTGTACATTCACCGTGATAGCGAATGACAAAATCAACTTCCAAACCAGAGTCCTTATGGAAATAATATAGCTTGCGTCCCATCTTCGAGAAAATATCTGCTATTAGATTTTCAAAAATAGCACCTTTATAACCATATAAATTTCCTTGCAGAATGTCATATTGTGTACCATCTTCCAGCATACTTACAAACAATCCTATGTCACGCATATATACCTTAAACATATTTTCGATTGAATTGCCGTCCAACGGTAATTCGGTGATAGAAAGGTTGTAACAGCGCGTGATGATTCCGGCTTCTTCAATCCACTGCAGACTGCCTGCATATTTAGAAGAAGTAGCTCCTTTTTTGACAAGTGAATACTGGAATTTTTTATTTTCTTTAGCCAGTTGACGAGGAATGGACTCAAAGCATTCTGTTATGCAGGATTTATCTTTTTTTTCCGCATATTTTATCATATCATCTTTGTATGAGCGCACAATATCTCGCTGGATTTGCAGCACACGATCCAACCGATGCGTATTGATAAAAGCGTTTACTGCGTCAGGCATACCGCCAACGACGGCATATTGCAGCAAGAGTTGACGCATGCGATGATGCAATGCGTCAGGAACTGGTTTTTCCTCTGACAGACAGTTTTCCAGTATAGAGGTCAGCGGAGGTTCAATTCCATTTGCCCATAAAAATTCTTCAAAATCCAGCGGATACATATCGATTACAGTTTCAGACCCTACGGGCACGGATTTTGGTTCCTTTCCGTAACCCTTTACACCGAGCAGCGAACCGGTAGCGATGACATCGTATCGCCCGTCTATACGGAAAAATTTCAAGGCGGTGCGTGCCTCGGGGCAATCCTGAATTTCATCCAGAATCAGCACGGTTTTGCCTGTTTCAAAAATTGCGTTTTTCCCAAGAAGAGCAGACAGCATCATTACGATATTATCCGGTTCCAGTGAACCGGAAAAGACAGAGGCATAGTCGGGATTTTCAAAAAAATTCAGATATACAACATGCGCATAGTTTTTCTTGGCAAAATCCAACACAGAATAGGTTTTTCCGCACTGACGGCATCCCTTGATAATCAACGGCTTATGCTCCGGATCGTTTTTCCAGTCTATCAGACGCTGTTCAATTTTTCGTTTCAGCATGAGATTACCTCCATCTGATATAGATATTATAATCATAGTATATCCGAAACAAAAACTTTTTACAAGGGACTTTAGCTCAATAGCGCAAACTTTTTCAATGGACTTTTCCATCAAATCATCAACTTTTTCAAACGACTTTTCGAGAGAAGCATCAACTTTTTCAGGGGACTTTTGCTAAAAGCAGCAATTTTTCATATTCTCACCCCGAACGCATAATCGCTTCCCACGAACGACTCAACTACATGATGCTGCGCTTCTTTGCCGGTTTCAATGGCAATATCACGCCCTACGAGGCGTTTTGCCAGCTTGCGGCGCAGAATAACGGTATATTCCGTTTCGGCGTGACCTTGCAGCGCACTCAGCCGTATTCTCGGTGTCCGAACGCGCACGAATTGGCGGCTAACCACATCGTGAATGCGGCGTTCCTCGTTGTAGACATAGACGCGCGCCGTGTGCCAGAGAATGTATCGAACGATCAAAAACACCAGCAGGAGAACGCCCGCGGCGCCGACAATTACGATCTGCGGAAGCGTTACATCGGGATCTAAAAACGGCATGACGGGTATCTTGCTGCCGACATAAGTTACGGTATACGTCACATGATCCACGCTTGTTTTGGCAATCTGCCCGCGATAAACGGCACTGGCTTGATAACCGGTCGCAACCTGTCGGCTGGTGTAGGTGGTTTTACTGTAAACCGCGGTAGCCGTCCAGCTGTTCGGTACATCGGAGTCCGACACATTGGCTGCTTCTGTCCATGTCAAACCGGTGCGCGGCAGGCTCAAGCCGTCTGCCTGAACCGTTTCAGGGACGAGCGAACGGTCATTATACGGCAATGTATAACTTTTCGTGACGCTGTGCGGGTGACTGTCCGTTACGGTTTTGTATCCGGTCGCTTCCACCGTGATGCTCTGCAAATCAAGCGTTAAATCACCGATAAACCCGTCCTTAGCATAGGTTTTCGTGATCGGAAACCGGTCAATAACCGTCGCTAAATCGGAAGAGGGCGCGTCTATCGTTACCGTGTCCTCCGCGTCCTTTGTATCGGTTTTATACTGTATCGATTTGTCCATACGGTCATAGCGATACCAATAGCCATTCTGTTCAAAAGGCTGCTCTTTGAGTGCCGCCGGATCAAAGTCCGGCGGCATTTCATATGCTTTCCTCAGCGTAGGAATGCCGTTTATCTCGATCGGTTCTACGCTGACCGGCGTAAAAACAGCCTGATCTCCATCAAGCAATACTTGCTCCGTACCAACTTCTGCTGCACCTGCCGCGCTGACAAGCAGCGCGGCAAGAAGTGGCATCATCAGCCACCGCCATTTCTTTTTCATTATCGTTTTCCCTCGTTTCTGTAGTTAGTAGCCAGTCTTCGGCAGCGTGGGCTTGGTATAGATCGGAGCGCGATGGATCTTTGTTACCCATGCGCTGGTCGAGCTGTCCCATTCGCCCTGATACGAACCGCCGCAGTCTACGCGATTAGTAATGTTGTAGCCATTGCCCATATACGGCGGCACATAAACATAAACTGTCGCTTTTTCTGTCATTCTGAATCCTGCCGGAACGGTGCCAAACTCGTAGCGAATATCGGTCACATATTCACCGCCGACCAGCTTGAGCGAACCGGAATCCACCTTGAACGAATAACGATTGGTAGAAAGCAGATTGTCCGCGAGCACACGATAACCGTTTTTGTTCGTCTTATAGGTGATTTTATACCAGACGCGCACATTGTAGGTGCCGGCCGTTATCGTGCCGACACGAACGGCATCTGTCGGAATACGGTCATGCCAGAAGAAATTGTCGAGCGGCACATTGGACTGATTTGCAACATTTGTGATGTCATAACGCATATTAGAACCTGCGTCTACGGTGTAATTGCCCGTTTTCTTAATGCTTGTTTTGATGTTTGCGGCATCGTTGTACATTTCAATGCGGACCACATCGCCCTCGACCTTCAGTTTGACTTCAACCTTCTGCGTGTTGAGCTGATAAAATCGCGGAGCCTTAATTTCACGCACAAAGTAGCGTCCCAGCGGCAGCGGATTGGAAGCCGCAATACCACGGGAGTCCGAGGTAATCGTATCTACAATACGTCCGGTTTCCGCGTTTTCAACCTCAAACACCGCGCCTTGCAGCAGACTGCCTTTGAGCTGATTGGTGACCGGATTATCCTGCGAGGATTTCTTTACCACCTGAATTTGTCCGAGAACCGGCGTGTTTTCCACGACCAGTTCGGTCGTTTCTCCTCGCCGAATACGCAGCGTGCGAACCGTGCTGTCCAGCACATAACCCTGTGCTGCCGCGATTTCCTCGACTTTCAGCTTGATTTCGCTCTTTCCATCCGTCAGAATGTCGCGCAGCTCGATATAGCCGTCCTGGTCGGTAGAATATTCGCCAATGAGGTTGTTTGCTTCATCTTTTACGAGGAAACGAACGCCGTAAATGCCTTTCTTCGTTACCGCGTCGATTTTCTTGATGCGGATACTTGCCAGCTTTTCGTTCTGAAATTCAACGGTCGCCAGTTCACCGGATTTGACAATAACGTTCTGCGGTGTGCTGTCCAGACGATAGCCTTCCGGACACGAAAGTTCCGTGACAACGTAAACGCCGTCCTCCAGACCGCTGACTGTCGCCAAACCGGCGGAATTGGTGGTGTATTTGCCGATAATTTCGCCGTTTGCCTTGGCAACCCGGAACACGCAGCCGCTCAGCGGTTTGTTCGTGCCTTTGATGATTTTGCGGATTTGCAAACCGTAGCTGCGGCTGTTCGAGAAAACGACCTCATAGGTCTGACCGGCACGAAGTTCTACCGTTTTCGGCGTTTCATCAATCACATAACCGTCCGGTGCTCGGGTTTCGGTAACGATATAAGTTCCTGTTTCGAGTTCGGGCAGATGTGCAATGCCGTCAATGTCGGTGGTAACGCTTTCCCGTACAACAGAGCCATCGCCGCGCGTGATTTTGAAAGTCGCGCCGGGCAGTGCCTTGTGCGTCTGCGCGTCTACCTTCTTGATGAGCAGACCGGGTTTCTTCTCATTTTCGAGGGTAAGCGTGTAAGTCTTGCCTTCCTCCAACGATACCGGGTGCGGAGTTTTGTCGATGATGTAACCGCCGGGTGCGGTAATCTCGGTTACGATGTAATCCGCCGCGTCAAGGCCTTCAACAAATGCGGTACCGTCCTCGCCGGTGCGAATATCTTCCTTGACTACATCGCCGTTTGCGCGAGTCAGCTTAAAGACTGCACCGGACAACGGCTTCTTGGTTTCGGCGTCGATCTTGGTGATGGACAGTCCCGGCTTCTTGGTGTTCTCAATAGTGAGAGAAGTGTCCTTATCGGTGGTATGCTCGATCTCGTAAGGCTTGTCGTTCAGAATGTACTCTTTCAAGGTCGCAACTTCCTGCACCTTGTAAGTGCCTGCTGGGGCCTTTTCGATGGTGATTTTACCGTTTTCATCGGTGGTGTAGTCACCGAGCAGAGTTGCATCGCGCCAGATTTTGAACTGCACGCCCGCCAGCGGCTGCTTGGTCTGGCTGTCCACCTTGATGACCTCGAACTTCTTCT
>ERZ773252.1123-NODE-1123-length-27870-cov-6.634801_pt1 | contig 27870 bp, 23 predicted proteins | sample MGYA00580517_ERZ773252 | MGnify/ENA primary metagenome ERZ773252 (study PRJEB29015, sample SAMEA2737766) | human gut metagenome | biome: human gut; feature: human-associated habitat; material: faeces | place: China | collected 2012 ...
ATCCGAACTAATTTCTCAACCTCTGCCAGCGTGTAGACACTTTTGTCTACACGCTAAAAAACACTCTTTATGAGTGTTTTTGTTAGCATATTATATATTTTCCGCAATAAGTTTAGCCATTTCCTTACAGCCAACCTTTTTCATACCGTCTGACATAATATCGGTTGTTCTGTAATTTTGGTCAAGTACCTTATCTACTGCGTCATTTATTGCCTTTGCTTCTTCTACAAGACCGAATGACATTTCAAGCATCATAGCGGCTGAAACAATGGTTGCAATAGGGTTTGCAATATCCATACCTGCAATATCAGGAGCACTGCCGTGAATCGGTTCGTACATACCGCATTTTGTTGCACCAAGTGACGCTGACGGCAACATACCGATTGAACCTGCAATAGCACTTGAAAGGTCTGAAAGAATATCTCCGAATATATTTGATGTAACGATTACGTCAAATTGTGCCGGATTAATTGCAAGCTGCATAGCTGCATTATCAACATACATATGAGTAAGCTCAACTTCGGGATAGTCTGCCGAAAGTTCAATCATAGTCTTTCTCCAAAGTCTTGAAGATTCAAGTACGTTGGCCTTATCAACAGATACAACTCTCTTATCTCTAAGCATAGCTGTTTCAAATGCAATTTTACCTATTCTCTTGATTTCTTCAACTGAATACTTTTCTGTATCCGACGCCCATGATCCGTCCTCGGCTTTCTTTCTTTCACCGAAGTAAATACCGCCTGTAAGTTCGCGGACAACCATTACGTTAAGTCCTTTTTCAAGCTTTTCGTCTTTAAGCGGTGACGCGTCCTTCAGCTGCGGCTTTAGGATTGACGGACGAAGATTTGAATATAATTCAAGAGCCTTTCTTATGCCCAAAAGTCCTTTTTCAGGTCTGTTTTCAGACGGTTGTGAATCCCACTTCGGACCGCCGACTGCACCTAAAAGCACACTGTCTGATTTTTTACAAATATCAACTGTTTCCTGCGGAAGCGGTACGCCATACTTATCTATGGCACAACCGCCCATATATACTTCCTGATAATTAAATTTGTGTCCGTACTTTTTGCTTACCGCGTCAAGAACCGTAACAGCACCCGATACGATTTCAGGACCAATTCCGTCACCCGGTATAAGTGCAATATTAAATTCAGCCATTTTATTACATTCCTTTCTTTATGTACTCAACCAAACCGCCTGCATTGATAATGCCCTGCATAAATTCAGGAAATGCAACTGCTTGATAAGTCTTATTCTTTGTCTTGTTTGTGATAACGCCTGTATCGAAATCAACTTCTACTTCATTGCCTTCGTCTATATCCTCTGACGCCTCGGCACATTCAAGAATAGGAAGTCCGATATTGATTGCGTTACGATAGAAAATTCTTGCAAAATCCTTTGCGATTACACATGAAATACCGCTTGCTTTTATAGCGATAGGTGCGTGTTCTCTTGATGAACCGCAGCCGAAGTTTGCACCGCCGACCATAATGTCGCCGTCTTTAACTTTATTTACAAATTCTTTATCTATATCTTCCATACAGTGTGACGCAAGTTCCTTATGGTCTGTTGTGTTAAGGTACCTTGCCGGAATTATTACGTCTGTATCAATGTTATCTCCGTATTTAATAACTTTTCCGTTTGCTTTCATATTAATCCTCCGTTCCAAACTCAACTCAAAATCAATTTTAAGTTGTGAAGTTTATTTTTTACATTACTTCTTCAGGTGCTGTTATCTTACCCGTTACAGCACTTGCGGCCGCAACTTCAGGACTTGCAAGATAAACTTCACTGTCAACGTGTCCCATACGTCCGATAAAGTTTCTGTTTGTTGTAGAAACACATCTTTCGCCTTCTGCCAAAATACCCATATGACCGCCAAGACACGGTCCGCAAGTAGGTGCAGAAATTACACAGCCTGCCTCAACAAGTGTCGATAATGTACCGTCTTTTAATGCTTCAAGGTAAATTGCCTGTGTTGCAGGGAATACGATAACTCTTATACCCTTTTTAACGTGCTTACCCTTTAGAATTTCAGCCGCATGACGTAAATCCGAAATACGTCCGTTTGTACATGAACCTATTACAACCTGGTCAATTTCAACATCGCCCCAGTTTTCCGGTGTTCTTGCATTTTCAGGCAAGTGAGGGAATGCAACCGTATGAGGAACTGTTGCAAGGTCGATGTCTATTGTCTGTACATATTCAGCGTCATCATCAGCTTTAAATACTGTATATTCTTTATCAGAATGGTCTTTCATATATTCAACAGTCAAATCGTCAACTTCAAATATACCGTTTTTAGCACCTGCTTCAATAGCCATATTTGCGATTGAGAAACGGTCGTCCATAGTAAGAGTGTGCATACCCTCACCTGTAAATTCCATTGACTTGTAAAGTGCACCGTCAACACCAATCATACCGATTATATGTAAAATAAGGTCCTTACCGCTTGTGTATTTGTTAAGTTTACCTGTTAGGTTAATTTTAATAGCCTCAGGAACTTTGAACCAAGCCTTACCTGTTGCCATACCGGCTGCCATATCTGTTGAGCCGACGCCTGTTGAAAAAGCACCCAATGCACCGTATGTACAAGTATGTGAGTCTGCACCGATAACAACGTCACCTGCAACTACCAAGCCTTTTTCAGGAAGAAGTGCGTGCTCGATACCGACTTCGCCGACTTCAAAATAGTTTACAATATCCTGTTCCTTTGCAAAAGTTCTGACCTTTAATGCCTGCTGAGCAGACTTAATATCCTTATTCGGTGTAAAGTGGTCAGGAACAAGAGCAACTTTTGCTTTATCAAATACTCCGTCAAGTCCTATCTTATCAAATTCTCCTATTGCAACAGGAGTTGTTATGTCGTTGCCAAGAACTAAGTTTAAATTCGCCATAATGAGTTCTCCGGCTTTAACACTTTCCTTTCCTGCGGCATTCGCAAGAATTTTTTGCGTCATAGTCATTCCCATAACAAAAACCTTCCTTTCCGAAATGTTTATTTTACTTTTATTACTATTGAATTATAGCACAACAAGTGATATAATTCAAATATATATAATTTATATTATCCATAAAAATAACTTATATGAGGTGTCAAATGTATAACTACGATAATCTTTCCAAATACAAGGTATTTCTGTGTGTTGCCGAATGCGGCAGTATATCTCAATCTGCCGAGCAACTTTATATTTCTCAGCCGGCTGTAAGTATGACAATAAAAAAGCTTGAAGAAAGTCTTGGAACAACTTTGTTTTTACGAAAACCGAGAGGTGTTGTTCTGACCGAAAACGGCAGACTTCTTTATGACGGCGTAAAACAAGCATTAAATATGCTCTCCGATACCGAAAGCAATTTAAAGCACCTTGAAAACAACGGCAGACTTCGCATTGCCGCAAGTAATGTGCTTTGCAAGTACCTACTTATGCCCTATCTTCAAAAATTCACCGAAAAATATCCTTTCACCGATGTTTCCATAACTTGTACATCATCTGCAAATGCACATAAAATGCTTGAAGAGTGCAAAATCGACGTTGCGCTTATGGCAAAACCCGACAACATCAGCGGTCTTGAATATTATCCGCTCGGTGAAATACAGGACACATTCGTCTGTACTCCGTCATACTTGAAACGTCTTAACTGCAACGGTTTTGAAATTTTTGAACGTGGCAATATTATGCTTTTAAACAAAGACAACGTTTCCCGTATGCATATAAACAACTACTATGCCGAAAACAATATCAATCCTACGCATATCCTTGAAGTGAACGATATGGATATGCTTATTGAATTTGCCAAAATCGGCATAGGTGTTTCATGCGTGGTAAAGCAGTTTGTAAAAAACGAATTGTCTAACGGCTCACTTATCGAAATAAATCTGCCTAATGCAATACCGCCACGCGAAACAGGCTTTTTATATAATCAAAATATTCAGCCGTTTAATGATAATATTTTAAGGCTTATCAACATTAATTGATTATAGACAAAACCTTTACGGTTTTGTCTGCTTTATTTTTGGGAGTTTGATGGCGTATCGGAAAGACATCCGATGCTCGCAGAGCGGTTTTGCCGTAGGCAAAACTACTGAAAAAGCTAACCTCAAGTTTCAATCATTTCCGGCGCCATGCGCGGCAGAAATGGCTTAAAATCTAAAGTTTCGACTTTGGAGGAACTTTAGATTTTTCTCTGAAAATACTCAAAAATTACATCAGCATGATGTGATTTTTGGAGATGTCGACATTTTGTCGACAGGCTCTCTATTAATTAATCTTTTTCACCTTTGCAAATGCCGCCATAAGACGTTTAAATCCGATACTTTCAAATTGAATTTCAAGAATACAGTCATTTCCGCAAGGAGTAGCTTTCAGAATTTCTCCGCGGCCGAATGTTCTGTGTTCAACGGTATCACCGGCTTTGAATTTAGAATAGTCGGTTGAACCGCTTGATTTTACACTGCTGCCAAACCCTTTTGTCATATAAACTTCTTTTTTCGGTGCAGCCGCATTACGCACTCCTAAGTCTTGCATTACCTTTGCAACTTTCGGTTGCAGCGTTGTCTTGTCCTCAAGATATTCAACAGGTATTTCCTTGAAAAATCTTGACGCGGTTGTCGGCATTGTTTTACCGTGAATAGTTCTGCTTATCGTTTTGGTGATATAAAGCTGTTCTTTCGCTCTCGTTATCGCAACATAGCAAAGACGTCTTTCTTCTTCTATATCATCGTCCGATTCCATTGAGCGCATTCCCGGGAACAATCCTTCTTCAAGACCGCTCAAAAATACAATCGGGAATTCAAGACCTTTTGCACTGTGAATAGTCATAAGTACCGCACTGTCCTCATTTTCGTCATATCCGTCTATATCCGAAACAAGACTTATATTTTCCAAAAATTCACCCAGTGTATTCCCCGTTTCTTCATTCTTCTCAAACTCGGTAATAACAGAAATAAATTCGCCCAAGTTTTCTATTCTTGTCTTACTTTCCGTTGTATCTTCCATTACAAGTGCCGGCATATATCCTGTATCATTCAATATTCTTCCCGTAAGATCTTCAATCGTAACGGTATCTTTAAGTTTGATAAGTGATTTTATTATTTCCGAAAAACCAAGTAATTTTTTTATAGCCGTTTTAAATTCAGGGTAATCGTCCGCGTGAGAAATAACATCATAAAGACTTGTTTCCTTTTCACGTGCAATATTTCTCGCTTTTTCAAGCGTTGCGTTACCAATTTTTCTTTTCGGCTCATTGATAATTCTTGCCAGACTTACATCATCATTCGGATTATATACAACTCTCAAATATGCAATTATATCCTTAATTTCCTTACGGTCATAGAATCGAAGTCCCGAAAGGACTTTGTACGGAACAGACTCACGCATAAGCATTTCTTCTATTACACGCGATTGTGCATTTGTTCTGTATAGTATCGCACAATCCGAAAATGAACCTTGTTCATCGAAATGCTTCTTTATCTGACGTGCAATATATCTTGCCTCGTCATATTCGTTTGTACCCGTGTATACAAAAACTTTGTTTCCGTCGCCGTTTGACGTCCACAACGATTTACCCATTCTACCCTTATTGTTAGATATAACGCTGTTTGCGGCATCAAGGATATTTTGCGTTGAACGGTAATTTTGGTCAAGCGTTATCTTTTGTACATCAGAGTAATCATCTTCAAAATTAAGAATATTTCCGATATTTGCGCCTCTGAATTTATAAATACTTTGGTCGTCATCACCGACAACGCAAAGATTTCTGTTTGCCTGTGCAAGAAGATTTATAAGAAGATACTGCGAATTGTTCGTATCTTGATACTCATCAACAAGTATGTACTGAAACTTATCTTGATATTTTGACAATACATCGGGATTTTCACTTAAAATCTTAACTGTATTCAAAATAATATCGTCAAAATCAACTGCATTGTTTTTTCTGAGTTTTGTTTGGTATCTGTAATATATTTTTGCGATTATACTCATACGATAATCGCTTTTGTAAACATTTTCAAAAGTTGCCGCATCCATCAAGTCATTTTTTGCGTTACTTATTATAGACAACACGTTTCTGACAGGAAAACTTTTTTCGTCAATGTCAAGTTCTCTTAGACATTCTTTCATAACAGTCTTTGTATCTGCTGTATCGTAAATTACAAAATCACGGCTGTAACCAAGCAAATCAATGCAACTACGCAAAATTCTGACGCAAACCGAGTGAAATGTACCAATCCACATATCTTTTGCGGTATCACCCAAAAGTCTTTCAATACGGTCTTTCATTTCTCTTGCGGCTTTGTTTGTAAAAGTTATCGCTAAAATATTCCAAGGACGTATATGTTTTTCGGAAATCATATATGCAATTCTGTTTACAAGCACCGTTGTTTTTCCGCTTCCCGCACCTGCAAGCACAAGAACAGGACCTTCAGTTGCCAATACAGCCTCTTTTTGCCTTTCGTTAAGTTTATCTAACATATTATTCATCAAATGTTCTCCTAAAATCGTTTTCATTTTATTATATCATAACAACGAAGGCGGCTGAATGTCGCCGCAGTATTATGCTACAATGTTCTCCGAAACATAAAAATCTTTGATTTTTTGTATGTTTCATGAGGTTATTATACCACATATTCAGAAAAAACACAAACTTTTAAAACCATTTCTTCAATAAGTTTTTCAGTATAAACGTGTCGAATTTCGGCAAATTTAAGTGTAGAAAGGCGGTGAATAATTTGAAAAAAGTTTCCTGTAAAATAGTAGTTTTTCTTCTTTTAAATTTGTGTATTTTCACAAGCGTTTATGCCGATGAAATCAAAGTCGTTCCTATCGGTAAAGCGGTAGGCGTAAAGATATATACCGACGGCTTGCTCGTTGTCGGGACATCGGAAGTAAACGGTGAAAATGTTTCAAAAAAATACGGTATAAAGATAAATGACAGAATAGAAAAAATAAATAATCAACTCATCAACAGTACAGAAGAATTTTCAAAGACCGTAAATGAAAATCCAAGCGGTGTGGCACTTTCAATAAAGCGGGATAATCAAGATATTTTGATTAATGCCGTTCCCGTTTTATCGGAAGACAATATATACCGTTTAGGTCTTTGGGTGCGTGACAGTACCGCCGGAATCGGTACTGTGACTTATTACAATCCCCAAAACAACAGCTTTGCCGCACTCGGTCACGGAATAAACGATATTGATACAGGTAATATTTTATCCGTTAAATCAGGAAATATTCTTAATTGCGATATTTTATCTGTATCAAAAAGTTCAAAAGGTCATCCCGGAGAAATTAACGGTGCGTTTGACGGTAATACAATAGGTAATATCAGTATAAATTCACAAATAGGTATTTACGGAAATATGTCTTGCGATGAATTTTCCTCTGATAATGCCATGCCCGTTGCCGCAAAAGAACAGATATGCGAAAGTGACGCGTATATACTTTCAGACGTTATAGGCCAAAAAACGGAAAAATACTCGATAAAAATAAACAAAATCACAAACGATTCCGACAAAGGATTGATTATTGAAATTACCGACCCTCGTTTAATCGACTGCACAGGCGGAATTGTTCAGGGTATGAGCGGCTCGCCGATTATACAAAACGGTATGCTTATAGGTGCGGTAACTCATGTATTTGTAAACAATCCCACAAAAGGATATGGGACTCTTGCTGAAAATATGATTGACATGACAAACACCATAGATTAAAAAAATCAAAAATCACATCAAAATTGATGTGATTTTTGAGCTGTATTAAATTTCAATAAGTTCTTTCGGTGATGATGTCAGATTTACCGCTTTACCGTTTTGTACAACGATTAAATCTTCAATTCTTACACCGCCGAAACCGTCTATATAAATTCCCGGTTCAACCGTAATTACGTTACCGTTTTGCACAACAGCATTGTTTTTCGGTGAAAATGACGGATTTTCATGAATTTCAATACCGACACTGTGTCCAAGACTGTGACCGAAGTTCTCACCGTAACCTGCGTCGGTTATAATCTTTCGTGCCACTCCGTCAACTTCACTGCACTTCATACCTGCTTTAATTGCGTCTATTGCAGTGTTTTGCGCTTTTAAAACTGTATTGTAAATTTCTTTTTGTTTATCATTCGCTTTGCCGACAACTACTGTTCTTGTCATATCCGAACAGTAACCCTCGAAAACACAGCCGAAATCCAAAGTAAGAAAATCTCCGTTTTCGATTTTTTTATCGGTAGCTATGCCGTGCGGCATTGCCGAACGAATACCCGATGCGGAAATAGTGTCAAACGACAATGCAGTCGCACCTTGTTTTTTCATAAAGAACTCCAAATCAAGTGCTATTTCTCTTTCGGTTACTCCCTCTTTAATTCTGCCTAAAACATATTCAAATGCCATATCGCCAATTTTTTCAGCCTCTGCGATTTTTTTAATTTCGCATTCGTCTTTTATTTCTCGCGGTTTGTTTATAAGATTTTGCATTTCAACAAAATCTTGTCCGTCTTTTAGTTTTGCTCTTATTCGCTTATTTTCTCCGACGCTCATATATGATTCTTCAAAACCTATATATTTTTCGTCTATTCTTGAAAATATTTTTTCAAAACCTTTTGCAATATCAATCACTTCAAAGCCTTTTGCTTGCTCACGCGCCTGTATTGTGTATCGCGAATCTGTGATAATATACTTGCCGCTGTGCGAAATAAGCAAATATGCATCCTCTGACGTGAAACCGCTGTAATAAAATATATTCGGATAGCTTGATATAAAAACCGCCTCGTTATCGTGCAGTTTTTCACACAATTTATCTATTCTGTTCTGCATACCAATGCCTCCAATGCAAGTTCATACCCCTTAAATCCCAAACCGCAAATCTGTCCTATACATTCAGGTACGATAACAGATGTATGTCTGAACTCTTCACGTTTATGGATATTTGAAATATGTACTTCGATTACATCCATTTTAACCGAACCGAACGCATCTCTGATAGCATACGAATAATGAGTAAATGCCCCCGGATTTATTATAATGCCGTTGTAATTCCCCATTGCACTGTGTATTTTTTCAACGATTTCGCCCTCAAAATTACTTTGAAAAAAATCAACCTCAACACCAAGTTCATCTGCTTTTTTTCTGATGTTGTTTTCCAAATCGTCAAGAGTGCTGTTTCCGTATATTCCCGGTTCTCTGATACCAAGCATATTTAAGTTTACGCCGTTTATAACAAGATACTTCTTCAATATATCCCAATCCTCTCGTATTATAATGTTTCTATTTCTTTCATAAGTTCATCGACAAGGCTGTCTTGAGGTACTTTCTTTATAATCTCGCCTTTTTTGAAAATAAGTCCCTCACCTTTTCCGCCTGCAATTCCTATATCAGCCTCTCTCGCTTCACCGGGGCCGTTTACCGCACAACCCATAACGGCGATTTTAATAGGCTTATCAATATTTGCGGCACGTTTTTCAACTTCGTTTGCGATTGAAATAAGGTCAAGTTGAGTTCTTCCGCAAGTCGGACACGAAACTATCTCCGCACCTGTTTTTCTCATACCCAAAACCTTTTGAATATCATACGCTGCATAAATTTCTTCAACAGGTTTTGCCGTAAGCGAAACACGCATAGTATCGCCTATTCCTTCTGCCAAAAGTGCACCAATTCCGACAGCCGATTTAACCGTTCCGCCTTTTAACGTACCGGATTCGGTTACACCGATATGCAACGGAATATCCGATATTTCATTGAATTTTCTGTATGCGCAAAGCATTTTCGGAACGTCTGAAATCTTAATTGACACAACCACATTATTAAAATTAAGTTCGTCAAGAATTGCAACGTGTCCCATAGCACTTTCCACAAGTGCGTCGGCAGTTACACCGCCGTATTTTTGAAGTAATTCTCTTTCAAGCGAACCGCCGTTGACGCCGATTCTGATAGGGATTTCTCTTTCCTTTGCCATTTCGACAACTTGCTTTACTCTGTCGCGGTCACCGATATTGCCGGGATTAATTCTGACTTTATCCGCACCGTTTTTCATACATTCCAACGCAAGACGATAATCAAAATGTATATCGACAACAAGCGGTATATGGATTTGCTTTTTTATATCCGCTACGGCTTTAGCCGCAACCATATCAGGCACGGCAACACGAATTATCTCGCAGCCTGCATTTTCAAGTTCATGTATCTGATTTACCGTTGCTTTGACATCTCTTGTGTCGGTATTACACATAGACTGAATTGCAACGGGATTGTCACCGCCGATTTTCACACCGCCTATATTTACAATTCTTTTTTGTTTTCTCATAAATATTAACCTCACTTATTGAATAAACGCATTATATCGTGGAATGATACGAACACAATGAATGCCAATAACAATAACATTCCGACTGCATGAACTATCCCCTCTTTTTCAGGCGGAATAGCCTTTCTGCGTATCATTTCAATCAGTACAAACAATATTCTTCCGCCGTCAAGTGCAGGTATCGGAAGAAGATTGAATATTCCGAGATTTATTGTCAAAAGTGCAACCAAGTTAAGCACATAAAGCCAACTGTAACTGCCCGAATTAACCGCGTTGTTCACTTCGCTTACAATTCCGACAGGTCCTGACATTTGATCTACTCCGACCTTACCTGTTATCATCTGCCAGAATGACTGATACACAAGCTTAACCACAAATTCGGTTTCATTTAAAGCCTCTCCCCAAACATTAAATATCGTTATATCCTTTGTTTTAGGTGTAAAGCCTATTATATATCTTGTGCTTGTTTCCGACTGACCTACAAGTGAATCGTCCTTAGGCATTTTATCGGAATATTCCACAAACTGACCTGTTGTGTATCCGTTTATTGTACTGTCGACTTGCACGCCGTTTTCTCCGTAAGTTGTTTTGACAATTTGCTCCGTCGGCATAAATGAATAGTCGATTTTTTCACCGTTTCTTGAAACCGTTATGGTTGCCTGTTCGTCTTTTTTGAAATTTTGAGTATAAAGTGAAATATCATTATAGAAATTAATTTTCTTTCCGTTAATCTTTATAATCTTATCATTCGGCTGTACTCCGACTTGTTCTATATAGCTGTGCGGAACAACCGTATCAATAACATTTGTTCGTGCAGGCGACGTCGACGGAACGATAACAAGAAACAGTACAAAACCCAAAATGATATTAAAAACACCGCCTGCCAAAAGCACAAGCAATCTTTTCCATGCTTTTTGATTTGAAAAAGCTCGCGGATCGGTATTGTCGGCTTCATCTTCGCCCTCAAATTTACAATAACCGCCAAACGGCAAAATTCTTATTGAGTATTGTGTTTCGCCTTTCTTTTTCTTGAATATTGCAGGTCCCATTCCGACAGAAAATTCATCGACTTTAAAGTTCAGCATTTTTGCAACAATAAAGTGACCGAATTCGTGCAGTGAAACCATTACAAGGAACATTACAACAGATACAATTGCAGTTATCAAATTAAGCTCTCCTTTTCCAATCTATATACAATCTCACGGGCTAACTTATCTGTTTCCCATATATCCGAAATTGTCGGATTTTCGATATTTTTAATCTCGCTCATTGCCTTTGCGATAGCGTCGGATATACCGAGATAAGATATTTTACCTTGCATAAACAACTCAACCGCCGCCTCATCGGCACTGTTAAATACAGTCGGTTTTATACCGCCGTCTTTAAGTGCGTCATATGCCAATTTCAACGCATAAAACGTGTCTGTATCAGGTTCGTCAAATGTAAGTGACGGATACTTTGTAAAGTCAAGTTCGTTATTCTTCATCGGAAGTCTGTTCGGATACGTCAATGCGTACTGTATAGGAAGTCGCATATCAGGTGCACCGAGCTGTGCAATTACTCCGTTATCCACGAACTCAACCATTGAATGTACAACGCTTTGTCTGTGTACCAAAACTTTTATGTTATCCGTTCCGAAAAGCCACTTCGCCTCCATCACTTCAAGTCCTTTATTGACAAGCGTTGATGAATCTATCGTAACCTTTGCACCCATATTCCAATTAGGGTGTTTTAATGCGTCCTCAGGTTTTATGTCAACCAATTCTTCGCGTTTTTTACCAAAGAACGGACCGCCCGACGCCGTTAAAAGTATTCTCTTTACTTCGCGTCTGTCCCTACAGCCTTGAAGTGACTGAAATATCGCACTGTGTTCACTGTCTACCGGAAGTATTGCAACTCCGTTTTCCTTTGCCAAATCCATAACGATATGACCGCCTGTTACAAGCGTTTCCTTATTCGCAAGAGCAATATTTTTCTTTGCCTTTATTGCCTCTATTGTAGGCTCAAGTCCCGAAATACCGACAACCGCGGTTACAACCGTATCAGCACCGTCAGCCGTTGCCGTTTCTATAAGACCTTCTTTTCCTTGTACTGCTTTTATATCGGTATCGGCAAGCTTGATTTTTAAATCCTTAGCCTTTTCTTCATCGGTAAGGCACACCGTTTTCGGTTTAAACTCTCTCGCCTGTTTTTCAATTAAGTTCACATTTGAATGTGCAGACATTGCCTCTATTTTTATACCCTTGTATTCGCGGGCAATTTCAAGAGTCTGTGTACCGATTGAACCTGTTGAGCCCAATACCACTATTTTCTTTTCAAATTCCATTTGTCTTTTCTCCAATTAATTTGACATTCCCTACATAACTCCAAAAATTACCATCGGCAATATATACATAATAGGTGCTATAAACATAACGCTGTCAAATCTGTCCATAAATCCGCCGTGTCCCGGGAATATCCAACCGAAATCTTTTATTCCTGTATCGCGTTTGATAGCCGAAGCAATCAAATCGCCGAGTTGTGACAATGCACCGCCTACAAGACCGTAAACCGCACCCTCAACAACTACATTGCTCCACTGCAACATATTTGTATCAAATACATTTTTCACAATCAATAGATATACAATACATATAACCATTGCACCGACAACACCGCCGACAGAGCCTTCAACCGTTTTATTCGGGCTGACGTGAGGTATCAGTTTGTGTTTGCCTAAAAATCTGCCTGTAAAATATGCAAACGTATCACACGACCACGCACATATAAATGTTAAAAGCATTGTTGCTGTATCAAACGTTTCTTTTGCAAGCCACACGCAACTCATCGAAAGTACAATATATATAGTTAAGAAACCGTTTGAAAGTATATCCTTATAATTTCTTTTACCGTGCTTTGCCACTACTGTAATCATATGCATTGCTATGATAAAAATTATACCTATTGACGCAGTTGCCCATGCAAAAGTATCCCACTCTATTGCTTTGCAAAAATAAATTGAAGACATCAATATGACAGCGGAAATAAATCCGATAGTTTTCATTCCGACATCGGCTTTTGTCGCACTGTAACACTCATATAGCATAAACAATATAACCGCCGCAAGTGCAACTGTAAAGCATATCGGCGGTAAAAACAGTATACCAACAAATACCGCCAATGCAACCACCGACGTTATAATTCTCTTAACCATTTTTACACACCCCCAAATCTTCTGCCTCTGTTTTGAAAATCGATTATAGCCTTATGTAAATCAGTCGGTTTAAAATCAGGCCATAGCTTATCGGTAAACCACATTTCAGCATAGCTTACCTGCCAAAGCATAAAGTTTGACAATCTCTGCTCACCGCTTGTTCTGATAAGCAAGTCAACGTCAGGTTGATTTTCGGTATACAGATAGCTTGAAAAAACTTCATCGTCTATATCATCAACATTCTGCCTGCCGTCCGTAACATCCTTACAGACATTTTTCACTGCATTGACAATTTCTTCACGACCGCCGTAGTTAAGAGCGATATTCATAACAATTCCTGTATTATTCTTTGTAAAATTCTCTGTCTTTATAATCTGCCGGCAAATTTCTTCGGACAGACCTTTTCTTGAACCGATTACACGAATAACAACATTCTCTCCCGAAAGAGTTTTTTCGGCATTTCTCAGATAGTCAAGCAAAAGCGACATAAGATAGTCAACTTCTTCTTTCGGTCGTTTCCAATTTTCCGTTGAAAAAGCATATACCGTTATATACTTTACACCGAGATTATTTGCCTCTGTGATAATTTTTTTCAGTGAATCCGCTCCGGCACTGTGTCCGGCACTTCTCGGCAAGCCTCTTTTTTTCGCCCATCTGCCGTTACCGTCCATTATAATTCCGATATGCTGCGGAAGTCTTGACATATCTATTTCATTGATTTTCTTTTTCTTTGAAAAAAACATACGATACCTCTCTATTTAGCACAATACCGGCAGACTTAGCCTGCCGGTCATATGCGTAGTGATTTTAATTATCAAACCTCAAGGATTTCTTTTTCCTTTGCGGCACTGATATTATCAATTTCTTTAATATACTTATCTGTCAAGTCTTGTATATCCTTCTCTGTTTCTTTCAAATCGTCCTCTGTGATTTCGCCGTCTTTCTTCATAGCCTTGTACTTATCAATCGCGTCACGTCTTGCGTTACGAATTTGTACCTTAGCTTCTTCTGTATACTTCTTTACAGTCTTAACAAGCTCTTTTCTTCTTTCCTCTGTCAGCGGAGGGAAGTTAAGTCTTATAACCTTACCGTCATTTTGAGGTGCTATACCGATGTCAGACGCATTGATTGTCTTTTCGATTTCCTTTAAAACGCTTGCGTCCCAAGGTTGAATAACAAGTAATCTCGGTTCAGGTGATGAGATTGAACCTACCTGTTGGACAGGCGTCATTGTGCCGTAGTAATCAATAGCAACTTTATCAAGTACAGACGCGTTTGCACGTCCTGCACGGATTGTCTTTAATTCACCCGCATAACCGTTTATTCTTTTTTCCATCTTTTCTTCAATTTCAGGATACTTACCCATTTTAAAATTCCTCCTTAAATATATCAATTGATCTTAAAGTTTTCCCTCATTATTTACAAGTGTACCTATTTTTTCGCCTTTTACCGCTCTTACAATGTTTTCAGGGTCGCTAAGACCGAAAACAAGTATAGGCATATTATTATCACGGCACATTGATGCCGCAGTTGAATCCATTACGCCGAGATTTTTTGAAAGTATATCACTGAATGAAAGTACATCATATTTCTTTGCGTCAGGATTTATATTAGGGTCGCTGTCATATACTGCATCAACTTTCTTTGCAAGCAATATAACCTGTGAATCTGTTTCAACTGCACGAAGTGCGGCGGCTGTATCTGTTGACATAAACGGATTACCTGTTCCGCAGCCGAATATTACTACTCTGCCCTTTTCAAGATGTCTTTCAGCCTTACCTCTGATATAAGGTTCTGCCACCTGTCGCATTTCAATCGCAGTCTGCACTCTTGTAGGTACATTGCAGTTTTCAAGTGCACTGCAAAGTGCCAACGCATTTATCGCAGTTGCAAGCATACCCATATGGTCAGCTCTTGTTCTGTCCATATTCTCACTGCTTCGTCCTCTCCAGATGTTTCCTCCGCCTACAACGATTGAAACCTGTACACCCATGTCCACAATTTTCTTTATGTTCTCACTGATATGTGCAATAGTATGCTCATCAAGTCCAAATCCATTTGTTCCCGCAAGTGCCTCTCCGCTTATTTTTAAAAGCACTCTCTTATACTTTGCTCTCATCTATGGTATCCTCCTTAAATTGTTATTCATATTGTATAATATTATACCAAAACTTTCACAAAAAAGCAATATAGAATTGTCATTTAATTATAGTTTTTGCACTATTAAAGTCTTTGTGCAAGCTTTTCAACATTTTCACGTCTGAATTCTTCAAATCTGTCCTCTTCTATTGCCTTTCTGATGCGTTCCATAAGTTCATTATAAAAATACAAATTATGAAGAACTGCCAATCTCATTCCAAGCATTTCTTTTGCCTTGAACAAATGTCTTATATATGCTCTCGTATAGTGCTGACAAGCAGGACAACCACATTCTTCGTCAATCGGTCTTGTATCAAGTTCATATTTTTGGTTCATTAAATTCATTGTGCCGTTTCTTGTAAAAATAAATGCGTGCCTTGCGTTTCTTGACGCGATAACACAGTCAAAGAAGTCTACACCTCTTGCAACCGATTCAATAATATTTGACGGTGTTCCGACACCCATTAAGTATCTCGGCTTATTTACAGGTGCATGAGGAAGTACAACATCAAGAATATGATACATTTCTTCGTGGCTCTCGCCAACCGCCAAACCGCCTATCGCATATCCCGGTAAATCAAGTTCCGCAATCCTCTGCATATGCTCAATTCTTATATCATCGAAAGTTCCGCCTTGATTGATACCGAAAAGCATTTGATTTTTGTTAATTGTATCGTCAAGCGAATTAAGTCTTTCCATCTCTTTTTTACAACGAACAAGCCATCTGTACGTTCTGTCGCATGAGTCCTTTACATATTTGTACGGTGCGGGATTTTCAATACATTCGTCAAATGCCATTGCTATTGTAGACGCAAGGTTTGACTGTATCTGCATACTTTCTTCAGGTCCCATAAATATTTTGTGACCGTCAATATGCGAATTAAAGCTGACGCCTTCTTCTGTTATTTTTCTCAAGCCTGCAAGTGAAAATACTTGAAAGCCGCCGCTGTCCGTTAAAATAGGTCTGTCCCAATTCATAAATTTGTGAAGCCCGCCAAGCTGTTTTATAACTTTGTCGCCTGGTCTTAAATGTAAATGATAGGTATTTGAAAGTTCAACCTGGCAGCCTATCTCTTTTAAATCCATTGTACTTACCGCACCTTTTATTGCCGCTATTGTTCCGACGTTCTGAAAAACGGGCGTCTGTACAACTCCGTGTACCGTATGAAATTCGCCGCGTCTTGCATTTCCGTCAGTATGCAAAATTTTAAACATTTCGTATCTCCTTTATTTTATAAGCATCGCGTCGCCAAATGAAAAAAATCTGTATTTTTCCTGTACCGCTGTTTTATAGGCATTCAGCACATTTTCTCTGCCCGCCAAAGCACTTACAAGCATTATAAGTGTTGATTCAGGCAAGTGGAAGTTTGTTATAAGCGCATCTATAACATGAAATTCCTTGCCCGGATAAATAAATATATTCGTCCAGCCTGTTTTTTGTTCAAGTTTTTCGTTTTCCATTCCGACCGTTTCCAAAACTCTTGTAGCAGTTGTTCCGACAGAAATTACACGTTTACCGTTTGATTTTGTTTTATTTACCAAATCGGCTGTTTCCTGCGGAAGTATATAAAATTCCGAGTGCATTTTATGTTCAAGTATATCGTCGGCTTTAACAGGTCTGAATGTTCCTAGTCCGACGTGAAGTGTTACATAACCTATATTAACGCCTTTTGCCTTAATCTTTTCAAGCAATTCGGGTGTAAAGTGAAGTCCTGCCGTAGGTGCCGCCGCACTGCCAGGATTTTTTGCATACACTGTTTGGTATCTGTTTTTATCTTCAAGTTTATGTGTTATATAGTGAGGCAGAGGCATTTCTCCGAGTTTATCCAAAACCTCCTCAAATACTCCCTCATACTCAAACTTAACAAGTCTGTTACCGTCATTTATAACGTCCAAAACCTCTGCTTTAAGCTCACCGTTGCCAAAAACAAATCTTGCGCCGGGTTTAGCTTTTCTGCCAGGTTTCAAAATTACTTCCCAAGTATCAAGCGTATGCTTATGCAAAAGCAAAAATTCAATAGCACCGCCAGTACCCTCCTTTTGACCGTACAGACGTGCCGGAAGTACCTTTGTATCATTCAATATAAGTGCATCACCCTCATTTAGTTCATCGACTATATCATAAAAATGCTTATGCTCAATTTCACCTGTATTTTTATCAAGTATCATAAGCCTTGAAGAACTTCTGTCCTTTAAAGGTTCTTGTGCAATAAGTTCTTCGGGCAAGTCATAATAAAAATCCGTTCTTTTCAAAATAATTACCTCTTTTTTCTGTTCATTTAGATTACATTATACCAAAAAAATAAGGTTGTTGCAATAGTTTGCGACAACCTTATTAAATTTTAAAGAATTCTTTTAATTGACAGTTGTTATTGTATTAGTTAATGGGCATTTAGTATCATCCCACAACATAAATTTATAATTTGATGTTTCCGGGAAATCTGAAGTGATTGTCAAAGTACCGTCTGCTACTTCACCATTATTTAATTTAACTCCTAACAATTCGCCGTTTTCATCATATTCTGCAGTATACAATGTAACTTCAGGTAAATCACTGTTATCCGCAGATGTTATTGTAAATGTTATTTTATTGTTTTTCAATTCTTTTTGAACTTCTACCTTATCTGCATATTTACCTATTGCCACAACATCAAACTTAGTTACAACATCAGGATTGAAGAATGTCGCATTACCATTAATTCGGTTCCAAACAAATGCTTTGAAATGGCTTAACAATGCGGTTTATTGGGGTTGTGTATTGTAAAATAAAAATTGTGATTTGATAATATTTTTATTATCCTTAACCATTCACTTCTTTTTATTCATTAATCAATTCCTGTACAAGATATTCATCGCTCATACAATGCATATCAGATACACCGTTACTCATTAATTCATACAACTGTGAATGATAAAAATATCCAATGCTTTTTCAATAGTGATTGCATTTTTCTTTGCAAAAAAGTTCCACCACACGAGCATATTTCTTTTGCAACAAAATCGGATTAGCATTCATAGCTATTCACTCCATTCAAAGTGCAAATAGTTCAATGCTTTATCTGTACGAAAAGCTATTTGTAAGTTCGCCTTGCCAATCTCCTGTTATTTCGCTTATTAGCGGTTACAGCAGGCGTCTTGAGTATATCCACACTTTTTGATATACGTTTAGCAAAAATCAAAAATAGCATGGCAGTATTAAAACCACTATGCTATAAAAAGTTTAATTTTTTTGGAGTGGTACATAATTTGATAATTTGCATTATGAGAGGTTCAACGACGGTACCGTAAAATGTATCGAAGATGAGATACCATTTGAGCTACCAGAAGGGTGGGAATGGGAACGTCTTGGATATCTAGCACAGTATAAAAAAGGACCTTTTGGAAGTAGCATTACTAAAGCAATGTTTGTTCCAGACATTCCAGATGCTGTTAAAGTTTACGAGCAAAAAAATGCAATTAACAAGGATGCAACATTAGGTAGTTATTTCATTTCTGCTGAAAAATATGAATCACTGAAAGGTTTTGAGGTGTTTCCTAACGACATCATCGTCAGCTGCGCTGGCACAATCGGAGAAACTTTTGTATTACCAATAGGAATGAGAAAAGGCATTATAAATCAAGCATTAATGAAAATTTCTTTATTTGATTTAGAAACTATGGATTTTTATTTAACGTATTTTGATTTCAAACTAAAGAGTGCAGTACAGGAACAAGGACATGGTATCGCATTAAAAAATATTCCACCATTTGATGTACTAAAAAAATATTTAATTCCGATACCACCTATTCAAGAACAACATCGAATTGTTACTGCTGTAAACAATTTGATTTCTAAGGTGGATTTTATCAATACTGATAGTGATGCAATTGTTAACTTAGTTTCACAGATCAAATCCAAAATCCTTGACCTTGCTATTCGTGGCAAACTTGTACCACAAGATCCGAACGATGAGCCGGCTTCTATGCTTCTTGAGCGTATTCGTGCAGAAAAAGAAGAACTCATCAAGCAAGGTAAAATCAAGCGTAATAAGAAGGAATCTGTCATCTTCAAAGGTGATGATAACTCTTATTATGAGAAGATGCCTGACGGAAAGCTGAATTGTCTTAATGAGCAACTTACGTTTGAGCTTCCTGAAGGTTGGGAATGGTGCAACTTATTGATGATTGGTACGACAAATATTGGTCTTACCTATCGTCCTGCCGATATTGATACTCAAGGAATTATGGTTTTGCGTTCATGTAATATTGTAAATGAGAAAATAAATCTTACCGATTTAGTGCGTGTAAAAACTTCAATAAGAACAAATCAATTCGTTCAGAAAAACGATATTTTAATATGTGCCAGAAATGGAAGTCGTACTCTTGTAGGAAAATGTGCTTTAATTCCTGAGTTAGATGAACAAGCATCATTTGGGGCATTTATGGCAATATACAGAACACCATATTTTGGTTATATTATTCATTTTCTTCGTTCCAATTTCTTTAGAAGTATTTTCGATGATAGTAACTCTACCACAATCAATCAGCTTACTCAGGATATGCTTAAACGAGCTATTGTTCCACTCCCACCATTAGCGGAACAACATAGGATAGTGAAAAAACTCAATACTCTGCTTACAGATTTAAGTTATATTGAAAAGGAACTCAACTGAGATTCGAAGAAATGATATTCAATTATAGAATGTTCAACACATAGTGACAGAAATTCAACATAAGAGGATTGTAGACATCTTCGATATAATATTAGAGCGACTATTTCGCAAAAATATTTTATCGGAGGTGTCTTTTTTATGAAGGCAAAGCAAACATTTGAGGAATACTTGAGAAAGGGGAATTTATCAGAAAACACGATTACATCTTATCTGTGGACAGTGAATTATTTTTTGGAACATTATGACACTGTAAGCAAAGAAAATTTACTTGCATACAAAGGTTATTTAATGGAATTTTTCAAGCCAAAGACGGTGAATTTGCGTATACAAGCGATGAACAAGTACTTGGAATATTTGAAAAAACAGCAGTTGCAGTTAAAAGCTGTAAAGGTACAGCAGAAGAATTTTTTAGAAAATGTTATCAGCAATGCAGATTATAATTTTCTGAAAAAGCAACTCAAAAAGGACGGCAATATGGAATGGTATTTCGTTGTCTGGTATTTAGCTGCTACAGGGGCAAGAGTAAGCGAGTTGATTCAAATTAAAATTGAGCATATCGAAATCGGATATTTCGATTTATACACTAAAGGCGGAAAGCTTCGACGATTGTACATACCGAAAAAATTAAAGAAAGAAACTCTCGAGTGGCTGAATGACACACAGCGTTCTTCCGGTTATTTGTTTCTTAACAGATATGGCAATAGAATTACCACCCGCGGAATTTCACAACAGCTTAAAAACTATGCCGAAAAATACGGACTTGATAAAAAAGTGGTTTATCCTCATTCATTCCGCCACAGATATGCAAAGAATTTTCTTGAAAAATATAATGATATTGCTTTATTGGCTGATCTTATGGGGCATGAAAGTATTGAAACAACACGAATTTATCTTCGCCGTACCGCCAGTGAACAACAAGAACTTGTAAATAAAATTGTAACTTGGTAAAAAACATTCAGCCGTCCTCGGATGAGGGCGGCTAAGATGTTAATTTGCATTTTTTGCGATGGAATCAAGCAGAAAGAATAATTGATCAACTTTCTTAGATATTCGCTTTTGTTCATTTATAGGTGGAATAGGAATAAGAGTAGTTCTAATATGTTCAAGATGAAGATTAGGAACACCTATTCCTTTTAGAGAACTATTAAAATAATCTTGAATGGTATTACTTGCTAGTATTTTTAGTAAGTATTGTGGCAAAATATCGTTATTGCTTATTACTCTCAAAAGAGCCAATGTTACGTAAATATCAAATTCACACTCTCTATCTACTATTGCAGCAACTCCTGTGGTTCCATTTTTCGCAAGTAATATATCATTTATTTGCGGTGATATTCTTGAATATAGTTCATCATGCAAAGATTTTGGAATATACATAACATCATTCCAATTAATTTTTCCTGTAGTTATATTTTTTGCTGACAAAAAGATATAACCTGTATCAGAATATGTGGGGGTTTTATGAGTTCCATCAGTTATAGGATAACAAATAGTCTGCAATCTACTCCATTCCCAATTTTGCGGTAATTCAAATGGTATTTCATCATCAATATTTGTTGTTTCATCTCCAATACTTTCATAGTAAGAGTTATCATCACCTTTGAAGATGACAGATTCCTTCTTATTACGCTTGATTTTACCTTGCTTGATGAGTTCTTCTTTTTCTGCACGAATACGCTCAAGAAGCATAGAAGCCGGCTCATCGTTCGGATCTTGTGGTACAAGTTTGCCACGAATAGCAAGGTCAAGGATTTTGGATTTTGCGGTCTGTATAAGTTCAGATAAATCTTCTTGTTCAAAAGAAATAATATCGGCAATCTTCAAAAGATTATTAGCAACCGAAACAATTCGATTTTGCTCTGCTTGTGATGGCAATGGAATAAAGAGTTCTTTTAGTGCAGTTCCATTGCAGTTTGGTTGTCCAACACCTATTGCCTTACCAGTGACTTGTTTCCAATAGCAATAACTATTAAAAAATTGATAAATGTAATTTGCTGAGATACCCTTTATAAGCCTTATTCTAATGAGATACGATGCATATACAGAATCATATGGCAAATCAGTAATTAAAAAAGATTTACCAACAGTAGCTCCAGTACGTGCGAATACTATATCATTTTTATGGAGCAAATATTTTTTTGCGGCATCTGTATTAGTAAAAGGGACAGACTCCCAATCCACATAACCATCCTGAATATCTGTAATTCTTAGCAGTCGATAGTCACCAGTTGATTCAGCAGAATTACTTAAACCATATTGAATAACATCAGTAATGCACCCTAACTTCGTCCACACCCACCCCTCTGGCAAGTTGAAAGGGATTTCATCTTCGATACATTTTACGGTACCGTCGTTGAACCTCTCATAATGCAAATTATCATCACCTTTGAAAATGACAGTATCTTTTTTTATATCCTTAGGTTTTAGCTTTCCGTCCTTAACCATCTGTTTCTTTTGTTCACGAATACGCTCCAAAAGAACAGACGCCGGCTCATCATTTGGATCTTGCGGTACAAGTTTACCTCTGATTGCTAAATCCAATATTTTTTGCCTTAATGCTTTGGTATCCATTACTCATCCACCTCGCCTATTATTTTTTCCAATTCGGCAACAGCGTTCACAATATTAGCTGACTTCTCCTTGATTTCCTGAAGCAGTTCTGCAAGGGTGCGGTCATCTGCACCGTTATTAATCTTCATCCATGTAATATCAAGGCTTGTCTTATCACGAGCCATAATCTCATCTATTGTGAATTTACGCCATCTCCCATTAGGATTTTCCTCACTGTATGTTTCCTTACGCTTGATTAAATCTCCGTCAGCATAACACTTAACAAACTCATCAAAATGTTCTTTCTTCAATGGATTTGTTTTACCGAAAGAAGGCATATCAGAACGCAAGTCATAAATCCAAACTTCTTTAGTATTATCCTTATCGGTCTTACCTCTTGTAAAAAATAAAACGTTTGTCTTCACACCCTGTGCGTAGAAGATTCCCGTAGGCAATCGAAGAATCGTATGAAGATTACACTTATCCATCAAGTCCTTACGGATACGCTCCCCGTCACCATCCGCAAACAATACATTATCAGGCAAAACAACGGCAGCACGGGATTTACCGTCAGTCTTTAAGCTACGGTAAATGTGCTGGAGAAAATTAAGCTGTTTGTTGCTTGTCGGAAACGTAAAATCATCACGCGTTGCACGCTCTCCGCCTTTCTTAGTTCCAAACGGAGGATTTGTTAAAATCAGATTATATCCTTTCATTGATTTTCCGATATTAGAAAGTGTATCGCCCAAAACAATCTGACCGTCAATATCGTGAAGCATAGCATTCATCAAAGCAAGACGATGCGTGTCATGTACAAGTTCACAACCTGTAAAAGCTTCTTCTTTCTCAAATCTTGCTATATCAGCGTCAAGTGAAAAGAAATCATCTGTGTTATCTCTGACATATTGACTTGCTGAAATCATAAATCCGAAAGTACCGCAAGCAGGGTCATTGCATCGTTCACCCGGCTGCGGTTTCATAAGGCGAGTCATTACATCAATCAGCACACGCGGTGTAAAATACTGTCCGGCTCCCGACTTCTTTTCATTAGCGTTCTTTTCTAACAATCCTTCGTAAAGATTTCCTAATCCCTCCTCACGGGCAGAATACCAATCCAAACCGTCAATTGTAGTGATAATCTTTTCAAGGTTCTTAGGCTCATCAATCTTAGTAGCCGCCCCCTGATAAATTTCACGCACTCGTCCTATACAGTAAGTTCCAAATAGACGAAGTATTGTTTTATAGTAGTTATGAAGTTCCAAACCTGATTTGCTGACTAAATTGTCCCAGCCGTATTCCTGAACAATTTTCTTTTCGCTATTCTGTGTTTCCTCTTCCGGTGTCAGATTATCTCCTTGTGCAAGAGTAATACCTTCCGCAAATCTGTTTTCGGCATCGGTTTCTTTTGCCATTTTTAAAAATAAAATATATGTAAGCTCTGTAACATACTCGTGATAAGTGATACCGTCATCTCTCAGCACATTGCAGAGATTCCAGAGTTTTGATACGATTTCTTGTGTATTCATGCTGTTTTTCCTCCGTCATCATATAGATATGTGTTTAATTCCAAAACAATGTTTTCAAGCTGATTTTGGAACACCTTGTCAATTTTTTTAAATCCGCCTTGCTCCTTGAAACGAACATCTTCATCAAATATCTTGACATTCAGAACTGATTCATTCATTAAGTAAGTTTCCATTCGCTTAATCCAGTTCATTTCTTGCTTAGAAAACTTATGAGCTTTCACAAGCTTCTCAATCGCCTTTCGGATTCGTGCTTCATGGCTGATAAGCACCGAGCCGATAGCATATCGACGAATTAAGCTGATAATATCAGCAGCAATCTCCTCATTCGTCATTTGAGAAATTGCAGTATTAAGCTGTTGTGTTGTAAATCCTTCTCTATCCAATGTTAAACGGAGAGATTTTAATTCTTCTCGTGTGAGGTCTTTCGGTCTTGTGCAAACAATGTTTATAGCGGCAATCTCATTCATATTTGTTTTTACAAATACAGAGAATGCGTCAAGATAATCCTCCGGTCTTTCATTATCGCCGTAACCGCGAGTATGACTAACCATCTCATCTTCCTTATCCGAGATTACAACAGGTCTTCCACCATTTGATTTCGTTTCCTGCAACATTCTGAAAAGTTCCTTGTTTGCAAGAATTCTGTTCTTTGCTACATCAATAGGCTCATTCTCCAATTTGTCAATATATTGAGTAGGTTCAAGACCGCCGGTCATATCAGTAAAATGTGACATCATCTCACTACTCATTTTTCTTTTTTTACGCTGGAGCTTTGCGATTATTTGGTTGATTTGATTTCTGACCTTTTCTTCGTTATCGATAACTTCCAATCCGTCAATAAGCTGCATAAATGTTGTGTTTGGATCAGTGACAACCGGTTTCATAGTATTAACAGGCTCAAGAGAATCATAGACGCCGACCGGATCATAAATTTCAAAGTGCGTCTTATGAATTTCAGGGCAAAGTCTTGTTGCACGACCGAGCATCTGCTCAAAAAGAATACGCGACTTTACTCGGCGCATAAATACCAAAGTAGTAATTTCCGGTACGTCAATTCCTGTTGTTAGCAAATCAACGGTGACAACTATACTTGGATAACGTTCATTTTTAAAGCGTTTGATAGCTTCCTGAACTTTTTTCTTATTTCCGCCGCCAACGCTTCCTGTAATCTTCATAATTGTATCATTATCTACACCGGTCTCGGAATATATTTCCTTTAAAATTGATACAATCATATCTGCGTGTTGGTCATCTACCGCATAGATAAGCGTTTTTCCCTGTTCTTCAGGGGATTCCGGATCAATATCACGGGCAATTTCTGCAAGCACTGTTCTGTTAAAATTCTCAGTAATTACCTGTCGGTTAAAGGATTCAATATCAAAATCCAGTTCATCATCCAAAAGCTCACTGTTGGTGATTTCTCCTGTCACAGTGTCATAGATTGTAACTGTATCGCCGGATTTATAGTGTATTCCCTCACTGCTGAGCTTTGTTTTTAACTCGTGAGGTGCATCGTGGTCTACAAGATAACCTTCGATAACAGCTTCACGATATGTGTACTTAAATACAGGCTCACCAAAAATCTTGGTAGTTTGCAATGCAGGAGTTGCGGTAAGTGCAATTTTTACAGCATCAAAGTATTCAATGACGGAGCGATATTTACTCTGATAATCTGTTTGATTGCGATAAAGCAGTTCATCTTCTCCCATCTCTTTATCCAAAATGTATCCGCGATGTGCTTCATCGACAATAATCAAGTCGTAATCAGAAACTGCCGGCATTGTATCTTCTGTGTTGTACAAAATACGCTTTACCATACTTTGAACAGTTGCAATATGTATACGGGTTTCTTTATCAATTTCCTTATCTTCAAGCCCCTTGATATTATAAATCTCATCAAGCGTCATAAGGTCCTCAAGCTTAACTTCTTTAAATACATCTTGAGCCTGTTCGCCGAGAGATGTTCTGTCAACAAGGAACAAAATTCTGCGGAAACGTTCTGTCTTTAAGAAACGATATATCATTCCGAGAACTGTTCTTGTCTTACCGGTTCCTGTCGCCATAGCAAGCAAAACGTTTTGTTTTCCGCCAATAACCGCATTTTCTGCTGCTTTTATGGCATTGAGCTGATACGTTCTTAGGTTCAGACCATCTTTGTCAGTCAGAAAATCGAACGACATTTGTTTTAAATTTTCATTCTTACTTTCCGTATCCAGTGCTAAAAGCTCTTTAATTCCGTCAGGGCTCATCCAGCCTTGCAATGCTCTCGGAGCATTATAGGATTGACGTAAATCCAAGAACCAAATACCTGATTTTGTCTTATACTGTTCCAGATACGGTTTGCCATTCGTAGCAAAAGTAAACGGAACTTTATACTTACCCCAAGTGCCAATCTGATACTGACTGTCCTTTTCACGAATATTTTGAGAATATTCCTTGCACTGATAATCGATAACCGAAGGAATATCCTTATAACTTGCCTTTGCTTCGATTGTGGCAATTAATTCTGTTCCAACAAACAGTGCATAATCGGCATAACCTCTGTTGCCCACCTGAGAATCGGTAGGCCATTCGGCAATTGCCATATTTCTACCCTTTTCAGGACGCGTACCTTTAGAATATCTAAGCTGTTCCGTATCGGCTTTCCACCCAACCTTGCGAAGCTGTTCATCAATAAGATAACGTGTTTCCGCTTCGGACGGCTGACGTTTTCCTGCAGCTAAGGCTGATTGCTTTCTACGTTCTTCCTGAGAAACCTTAGGTGCAGATAAAGCTGTTTTTTCTGCTTCTTTTGTCAGTTCATCTTCAAATTTCTTTTCCTGTTCTTTATCGGCCACAACATAATTTGACATCTCTGTTTCAGATGGCATAACAAACGGTTGATTCTGATAATTCCAATCTCCGTAAGTCTGCATAAACCATTCACATAGACTGTATGTCATTTGCAGAAGTGTCTTTGCTTCGTCTGTCGAGCCATAGTTTTCATGAGTTGCCTTATTGCGAGCTTTTCTTATTGCATGAAGAATGTCACAAAGGTCCCGAGTAAGCAAGCCTTCTCTCATAAGTGTATCAATTCGAGTAACAGCAGTATTGTCATACGGCAGGTCAATACCATCATATGTGAATATCAGATTAACAATGTTCTCTCCAATCATTCCCAACTTAATCAAGCATGAATTAGCATCAGAAAAACAATACTGTTCAGCCAGTTTTCCGAAATTCGCTAATACAGGAAAATCCCTGCTTAAAAAATCAAAATTCGATTTCATGCTTCACTCCTCCTTGTCATATAACACCTTATCGCAACAAGTTCTCATGCCAAAACTTCCGATAATACATAATTATGAGAACATTATATCACAATTTAGTAAATTTTGCAACATCTTAGGTTGTGGCATACACTCCGAGATATTGTACTCTCACGAATTGTTTACGACAATCTTCCAAGCGTTAATACATCATAGTAAATATCCCCCGGCATAGCCGGGGGCTTTTCATCAACGGGCATAGCCCTA